>Ga0207865_100218_pt1 | contig 67627 bp, 59 predicted proteins | sample HigsolmetaAR204D_FD_184836 | JGI IMG/M metagenome (GOLD analysis project Ga0207865, IMG submission 184836) | Ionic liquid and high solid enriched microbial communities from the Joint BioEnergy Institute, USA - AR20-4-D (SPAdes) (version 2) ... | reverse complement strand
TGAAAGCCTATCAACGTCGGCATTACTTCACCCGGAACCGGGAGCGTTACGTACAAGGACTTCTGGTCGAATGTAACCGTGAACGATTTGGTACATAAAGTCAAGCACTAACTTTGGTGTTGAGCCGAAATTTTTTGAGAAATTTTTTGAGAAATTTTTTTATTCTATTGGAAACGGCATCTTGGAGGGGAACTTCATGAATAAAAATATGGGGATTCGTCCCGCATTATTGTTGATGCTTGCCGTATGGCTGGCTGGTTGCTCCGTTACGGTTCAAGCGAACGAAACGGCGGCAATCGAGGAAGGGACGATGCGGTGGGCGTTTACCCGCGCGGATCAACACCCTGATCAAATGCTGATCGAGGTGATCAATTCGGCAACGGAAACGTTGGACATTGCAATCTATAGCCTGACCCATCCGGATATCGTCAGAGCGATCAAAGAGGCGAAACAACGCGGCGTCGCCGTACGCGTCATAACGGACAAGATACAGGCCAGCGGAAAATCGCAGACGGAAGCGCTGAAAATATTAGGCAGCGCCGGAATTCCGCTGAAGCAGAACAGCCACAGCGGTCTCATGCACCTGAAACTGACGATCGCCGACCGAAAAATCGCGACTACGGGCTCGTTCAATTACTCCAAAGCGGCCAGTACGACCAATGATGACATGCTGGTCGTTATCCATGATCGGGAAGTGGCTGAAAAATTCAGCGAACAGTTCGAAAATATTTGGAACGATACCGAAAGATTCGAACCGATAAATCTGCGCATCGCGCAAGACGTTCCTCCCTCAGGGAATGGGCGCTCCCTCGGGGGTCAGGGAGAGAACCGCAGCATTCAGGAAGAGGGAGACATTCTTCAACTCCAGGAAAAAACCGAGGAGCGCAGCTTCCTGGATGAGGCGGTGAACGTGCAGGAATCCTCCGCATGCGGGAGGCCCGCCATTAAAGGCAATATCAGCAGCACAGGGGAAAAAATTTATCATGTTCCGGGCAGCACATATTATGAACGAACCGAGGCGGAAGCCATGTTTTGCACCGAGCAGGAAGCGGAAGCGGCCGGTTTCCGTGCGGCCAAAAAATAATGGAATGCCACCCGGCTGCCCCTCTTTGCCGTATTATGACAAAGCATAACCGGCCATCTCTCCGGCAATCCGGACCCGCCCCTCAATGCTGTAACATGAATCCGTAACATGAATGCCGTAAGATGATAATAACGGATGATGGAACGGTTCGGGCTATTTACCGAAAAGTTTGCTCACTTATTGCCGGATCGTGACCCGGGTTCCGATCGGCACCAATTTCGACAATTCCAACACGTCATGATTGTACATGCGAATACAGCCGTGGGACACCATCTTGCCGATAGACGAAGGGTTATTCGTTCCGTGTATCCCGTAATGGGGTTTGGAAAGCCCCATCCAAAACGCTCCGAACGGCCCGCCCGGATTCGGCGCCTTGTTCACAATCGTGTATTCCCCTGAGGGTGTTTGCGTTACCATTGTTCCTATTCCCACAAGATAGGATTTCTCGATACGGTTTTCATCCAGCAGATACAACCTGCGGTCCGAAAGATCGACGATGATACGATATTCCGGCAAGTCCGCTTCCTCCCATCGTTTTATTCTCCCGTTCCCATTAACAGACTATGACGGACCGGAAGCGGATGCGCCGCCTGAATCCATATTTGCGTAAATGCCGGAGGAAGCCGGAATGGCAGCGCGACAAAAGAAAACGGACCGGTTGTCTCCCGAGTCTTCAGCCTTTTACCGCCCCTGCCGTAACCCCTTCAATAAACTTCTCTCTTGCGAACAGAAACACAATAAACAAAGGGATAAAGGACAGAAAAGTGGCAGCCATGATTTCTCCCGATGTGTTGGTATCGTAAGCTTTCATGCCGGCGATCCCTACCGGCAACGTTTTCATTTTCTCGTCCGTCGTAATGACCAAAGGCCAGATTAAGCTTCCCCAGTTCCCTATGAAATGGAATATGGCCAGCACCCCCAAAGAAGGGCCTGTCATCGGCAAAATAATCCGGAAAAATGTGCCGTATTCGCCGCAACCGTCCATCTTCGCCGATTCCTCCACTTCGCGCGGAAGCACCCGAATGAATTGGGTCATCAAAAATACGCCAAACGCACTCGGAATCGTAGGAGCGATTAATCCGATATACGAATTCGACCAACCGAGCCGGTCAACGATCAAAAAACTGGGAATCAAACTGACGATACCGGGGATCATCATCGTGGAAAGGATCAGGGTGAAAATCAGTTTTTTTCCGATGAAATCCCGCTTGGCAAACGCATAACCCGCCATGGAACACACGAGCAGCACCAATAGGGTGCTCGACCCGGCCACAATGACGCTGTTTAAAAACCATCGCCCAAACTGATAGCGTGTCCCGGAAAACAATTCCACATAGTTGGCGAAACTTCCGTCATCAGGCCACAATTTCGGGGGATACGTCATCACGTTCGTCGTCTCCCGGAACGACGATACGAACAATAACCACAAAGGCAACAAAATTCCAACGCTTCCCAAAATCAAAATCGTATATTTCACGAGCGGCAAAATGTGGTGGCTCCTTCGCATAGACAACCCCCTTCCAGTTCAGTATTCCGCATAGGCCAGTATTCCGAACCGTTTCGTATTCCGTACCGTTCAATTTCCCCGCTCAGACCAGTATCCGTACCGTTCAATGTTCCCTGCACAAGGGGTAGTATTCCTTACCGTTCATTAATCCGTTCCCGTTCCCCGTGCAGGTCAATATTCCGTATCCGACCGAAGGATTTTCATTTGCAACAAGGACACCAGCAAAATAAACAGAAGGAAAAGAATGGACAACGCCGCACCGACTCCGATCTGATCGTCCAACATTGTCACCCGGTATATGAGGAATGCCACACTTTCGCTGCCCCGCAGCGGTCCTCCTCCCGTTAAGATGTAGATCGAATCGTAAATTTGGAACATGAAAATCGTCGTCATGACCACACTGAGCAAAATCGCGTTTTTAATCAGAGGCAGCGTGATCGTCCACAATTCCTGCCATCCGCCGCATCCGTCGATGCGGGCCGCGTCGAGATAATCGGCGGGTATATTTCTCAGGGCGGCAATGTAAATAAATGTATAGAAAGTGCACCCTTTCCAGATCTCCAACATTCCCACGCCCAACTTGGCCAAAACCGGATGGCCGAACCAATTGACGGGAGGTATGCCGAATAGAGACAGCACATAGTTTAATGGCCCCGTATTCATCAACAAATACGCGAAAATGACTCCCGCAGCGGTCATGGAAATGATGAGCGGAATGAAGAAAACCGTTTCAAATACGGCGTTGAGCCTCTGTTTTTTGCGGATCAGCAGAGCAAGGCCGAGAGCGATGAGTTGGCCGCCGGGAATAATGACCGCCGCATAAAACAGCGAATGATAGAACGCGTTCAAATAAATGGAGGAATTAGCGAATACTTTGACAAAATTGTCCCATCCGGCAAATGTCAAACCGGACAGATCCAACAGCGTCCCTTGGTAAAAACTGAGCGCAAAAATAATAAAAAACGGCAGAAAAGAAAACACGGCGGCAAAAATCAGGAAAGGCATGATAAATGAATACGAAACGAGCTGATATTTGATCCTCTTATTGACTCGCATATTCTTTCACGGCATCCTTGATCGCTTGTTCGGGCGTTTTGACGCCCCGGAATGCGGCTTGCCTCATCTGTTCGACGATGTCCAGCACTTTCCCGAATTTCTCGTTTGGCGTCCACACTTGCATCGTCTCGATGGTTTGCTTGGCCACTTCCATGATTTCGTCTCCTTCGTACATCGTTTCGTTCACTTCGGGCATGGGGGAGAAAAATCCGGCCGGCTCCAAGTACATTTTGGCATTTTCCGGCGAGGTCACGAACTGGATGAATTTCCAGGCCTCTTCTTTATGTTTGGACGCTTCGGCGATGGCCAGGGTGCCGATTCCGGCATACGCTTCCCTTTGCTTGGCCGGATCGCTTGCGGGACCTGCAGGATTTACAAACGCCCCGAAGCGGAAATCCGGATTGTTCGCCTTGATCGTTCCGGTAAAACTGACTTGGGCCGGATACATGGCGATTTTTCCGTTTTGGTAAAACGCTTGTCCCTGTTGGTCGCCCGTGTAGAAATCTACGGGCGGGGCGACTTTGTGGGTCAACACCAAATCCGTGAGGAATTGCAATCCCTTTACTCCTTCCGGCGTATCAAGGCCCAATTGGGTAACATCCCTGTTGTTGTCGGCGTACAGTACGGCTCCGGCCTGCCCCATCCAGGCAATCGTATTTAACTTGTCAAAATTGGCGACTCCCCATTGGTCAGGGCCTTTCGTCAATTTTTTGGCCGCTTCCGCGAACTCGTCCCACGTTTGCGGAATTTGGACGTTTTCTTTTTCAAACAAGTCCTTGTTGTAAAGAATGACGGAAGTGACCGCCAGGAACGGTTTCGTGTATATTTTGCCATCCACGGTCAAATAGTCGATGATACTTTGCGAATATTTCCCCGTCTCATCCCGCATGAGCGAAGATAAGTCATGCAATTTCCCGCTTTTTGCAAACTTGACGAAGTATTCCGACATATAGGACACATCCGGGGGATTGCTGCCGGCAAACGCTGCGGTATATTTCTGGTCCCATCCGTCCCATGGCGTTTCCAAAAACTCGACGCGTATATTCGGGTTTTCCTCTTCAAACTTTGCAATAATGTTGTCCCACAGTTCTTTTTCATTTTTCACATGCGGCGCTTTCCAAAAAGAGATCGTCACTTGCCGGTCCGTATTTTTCCCGCTTTGTTCCCCGGACTGGCCTTCCGGAGCGCCTCCCCGCTCGTTTGCGGTTCCGGCGCCGCAACCTGCCAGCGCCGTTGCAATCAAGAAACAAATCACAAACCAACATATCTGTCGTTTCCGTGCCATCCTCATCCCTCTCCTTTTTCATTCGCTCTTATTCCCGAACGCAGAATGCCGCCTTCCCCCGAAAACGCCCGTCACGGCCTCATCCTTCCATCATGACGGCCACCTTCCGGATCGCCTGCACAACATCCGCGCAATCCTCTTCCCGCATATTTTGATGCAAACCGATCGCGATCGCCCGTCCCAACAAATCCAGCGTTTTCGGGCACATGTCTTCCGAGTACTGCACGTTTCCCTTGTAACTCTGACAGTTCCAGGGCGTGTCTTGTTCCGAAGCGCCCCGTTTTTGCAGCACGTACGTCCAGTTTTTGTAAATATGGCGGTCGGCAAATCCGTTGTTGTGGATCGTGCCGTTCGGAATCCCTTCTTCCCGCAACAGGGCGGAGAACCGCTCCGCCATGTCGGCCGTCGGCAAATAAAAGACAAGACTGTAAGAAGTATCGCCTTGCGGATCCGGTATTTTTTGCAGCTGAATCAAAGGCAGGTCGCGGATTTGTTGCACGATCGCATGTTTCACGCGTTGCAATTTCGCCACGAGCGAGTCAATCCGCTGCGATTGCGCAAGCGCAAGGGCCGCGTTGATTTCGCTCAACCGGTAATTTTCTCCGGGAAACGGTTCGCACTCGTTCGCCAAATTTTCATCCCAATATCGCAACGCCGAGTCGTGATACATGCACGCCCTGGCATAAATTTTGTCGTCATTGGTGGCGACCATTCCCCCTTCACCGGCTGTAATCAGCTTGTATTGCTGGAAACTGAAACAACCCGCGTGCCCCATCGAACCGAGCGGTCTGCCTTTATACGATCCGCCGTTAGCCTGGGCGACGTCTTCAATGACGATCAACCCGCGCCTGGCGGCAATGTCCAATATTTCATCCATTTGACACGGCACCCCGCGCATATGAACGGGGATCACCGCTTTCGTGTAAGGGGTGATGGCGGACTCGAAGGCGGCGGGATCCATCGTTAAACTTTCGTCCACTTCCACAATGACGGGAACGGCGCGCGCGATCAAAACGGCGGAAGCGGTGGCGATATAGGTATAGGCAGGCACAATGACTTCGTCCCCGGGACCGATCCCCGCTCCGATCAGCGCCGCAACCAGGGCGGACGTGCCCGAGTTGACAGCCAGACAGTGGCGCACTCCGATCCTTTGACGATACAACGCTTCCAATTGGTAAGCTTCCGATTCCTCGGCATAATTGCCGTAGAAACGGAAAACCCGTTTTTTATCCAGCACGCGCATGACGTATTCTTTTTCCAATTCCCCGAATTCCTCGGTGCTCAGCAATCCGAAATTCCACGGTTTCGTGCGTACGGGCCGACCTTTTTTCTCCATCTGCATACCGATCTTTCCTCTCAACGTTTTTGTTTTAAAAATTTGCAACCTGGCTGCCCCGGACGTAACAAACGGCTTCGGCGAGGGCCGATTTTTCCGCGATGACTTGTTCCCAACCTTTCCCGGCCAGTTCCAATATATAGGGCAACGTCGCGTTCGTCAGGGCCAATGTTGCGGTTCGCGGAACCATGCCGGGGATGTTTGGCACCGCATAATGCACCACTCCGTCTACGACGTAGGTCGGTTCGGTGTGGGATGTGGTCCTGTCGATCGTTTCGATGCAGCCTCCCTGGTCGACGGCGACGTCGATCACCACCGATCCTGGTTTCATGGCGGCAATCATTTCCTTCGTGACGACTTTCGGCGCTTGTTTTCCGGGAACGAGAACGGCCCCGATCAGAACATCGGCCTGCTTCAAGCCGGCCAAGATGTTTTGCCTGCTCGACATCAGCGTCCGCGCCCGGCCGTTGAAGATTCGCTCCAATTGCCGCAAACGTGCGGGATTTACTTCCAACACCGTAACCCGGGCCCCGGCCCCGACGGCCATGCGCGCCGCATTCTCCCCGACGATTCCTCCTCCGACAATCACGACTTCCGCAGGGGCCACCCCCGGAACACCGCCCAGCATAATACCGGGTCCCCCCGCACTTTTTTCCAACAGTCGAGCGGCAATCTGAATGCTCATCCTTCCGGCAATTTCGCTCATCGGAACGAGAAGCGGCAAGGAACCGTCGCGGTCCCGCACCATTTCGTACGCAAACGCTATGCATTGGCTTGCTTGCAACGCTTGGCGCAACCGGGGCATGGCAGCCGGGTGCAAATAAGCAAACAATATTTGGCCTTGGCGAAGGAACGGATATTCTTCGGGCAGCGGCTCTTTGACTTTGATCAATAGTTCGCTCTCCGCATAAACATCCCTGGCGTCGTCGGCCAGGACCGCTCCGGCTTCAGCGTACTCCCGGTCTTCAAAACCGCTGCCGGTTCCGGCGTTCCGCTCGACAATCACCCGGTGTCCCGCGTCGAGGAGAGTTTTCACGCCATCCGGCGTCATCCCGACGCGGTTTTCGCCATCTTTGCGTTCTTTGACCACCCCGATTTTCATGCTTGCCCGTTCCCCCGCGCCTCTGTCTGAACGTGTCCGATGAGCGCTGCCGCTTCGCGCAAGTAAATTTCGCAAGCTTCCTCCCTGTAGGGTGTCGTATTCATTTCGTATCCCCCCAAACCGTCGTTGAAAGCTTCTTTCGTCGGCAAGTATCCGTTGTATCCGTTTGCAATTCCGGAAAACATGAGCATCCCCGGAAAAGAAACTTGTTTGCGGATCGCTTGCACATACCCGTTAAATACTTCGGCTGAAGTGGAAAACACCATCAATTCGCCCATTCCAAGCACGTGCAGGGTAACCTCGACAGCCGGTTTAAAGTATCCTTCCCGCGTCGGCAGAGAAACTTTTTTCTCGCCGCTGTACAGGGGAAGCGGATCCACTTCGCGCAAATGTTCCATGGTTTGAAGAATATCCGCATACAATTTCCGGCTCATTTCCCGCACTTTCGGGTATGTATCCTCTTTCTCGTCGCGGTAATGATTGACCGGACCTACGTCACCCGAGAAGCCCTGGATAAACAGCGAGACGAAATGGTCGCCATTCTGGCGTTCCAGTTCGTTCATGGCCAAACCGACAAATTCGGACGACACGCGGTTGAACGGATTCATCAACAACGTCGGGTGTACGGCACAGTTGATGATACTGCCCAGCGGTGTTCCGTCTTCCCCTTCGAAAACGACGACCGACAGCGTCCGGTCGACCGGCAAAGCATCGTTATGCTGAAGCCTGGGCCTGCGGTTGGAGGAAACGTTGCATTGCCCGGTTGCCGCACGGATACGGACGGGTCTCAGTCTGCCGGCAAGCTGCCTGATCGTTGCGCTGATCCGTTCCGTATATTTGCCCCCGATATGCTCCGGCGCACTGTGGGTATGCGTCGCGTGCACGGATACGGCGTTTTCCGGACAACCGGCCGCTTCTCCCCAGGCACGCCTCGTCCCTTCCGGAAACGTATTCAAAAAGTGCCGGTATTTCTTTTTCACTCCTCCGGGATCGGCCGCCTGAAAGGGCGTCTCATTGGTCAAACAACAATCGACGCTCACCATCAATTTGCGGCTGTTGCCGTCGTCCAGCAATAACACGCGGGCATGAAGGTCATCCAAAATATCCGCCGCCGGGTCGGCCACGTACCTATTCGGATCATAGCCTTGCAACGGTTCCGGTTCGGCCGGAGTAATGTTCACTTTGCCAAACGCCGCCGTTAACTTCGTCTGCACCTGCCCCATCCCTCTCTCCCTCATTTTTTTTAACAAGTGAAAAATTAAAGTCGAATGACGAATATTTAATTTCATGAGTGAATTATATCACCGGATTTATTGCTTGTAAACCATTTCTTGGTATGAAAAACGTCAATTTTCGCATAAAAAAACCGCCTTTTTCCGACGGTCGGATGCCAATTATTTAATTTCTGAAAAAAAATAAAAAAGCGAAACCGGCGGGCGGTTATCATGATACAGACGATCCTCGCCGGACAAAGGTTTTTCAATGAAGAGGTTTTTCAGGAGATCAATGAAGAGCTTGCCAACGATAACGCCCCCATAATGCCCTGGTTGTTTCCAAACGAGGACTTCTCCAACTGCATGCCTACCGTCGCAAAACGGTTGGCCCGCAAAATAATCGTCCTTTTCGTCTCTTCAAAGATGAGAGGCAGATGATCGAATACCGGCCCTCCGAGATAGATCGCATGCGGATTGAATAAATTGACGACGTTGCTTAACGCGATCCCGATCGCTTTGCCCGCTTCCACGCAAACATCCAGAGCGGTTTTGTCGTTTTGGCGGTACGCCTCGACCAATGTTTCGGCCGTTCCTCCGCGCTTCTGGTATTCGATTTGGATCATGGGAAAAGTCACGATATTTTCCAGGCAACCGTAGTTCCCGCAGAGACAGCGCCCGGCGTTCTCGTCCGCCGTAATGTGGCCCAGCAATCCGCCCACATTGTTGGCTCCCCTGAGCAGACGGCCGTTTATCATGATCCCGGCGACGATGCCGTACGCGATATGTACGACGATATAGTCTTCCGTATTTTTCGCCTTCCCGATCATTTTCTCCGCCAGGGCCATCGTCCGCCCGCTCTCGTCCAAATAAACCGGACAACCGAAACGGTTCTCCAGACGGGCCACAATATCAATTTGATTCCACCTGTCCAGATTCGGGATATTCAATATTTGTTTTTGCTGCGGATCGACGATGCCGGTCACTCCCACGCCGATCGCATCCAAAGAATCCGGATCGATCCGGAAATCGTCCAAACATTGTTCGATCTGTTTCAGCAACGCTTCCATCACGTCGGGGACTTCGGCAAACTGTTCCATCAGATATTCTTTTTGATGGGTGATGCGCAAATTGTTGTCCGATATGGCGATACGCAAGCGGTATCCGCCGATGTCCACGCCCATGAAGCGGAATTTTAACGGATTGGCGTACAGTAAAATTTCTTTCCTTCCCAACCCGGAACCGATCCGTTCCCCTTCAAAAATATATTGCTGTTCAACCAACGTTTTCGTTATTTTCGTAATGCTGGCTTGAGAAAGGCCGGACAAATCCGATAACGCTTTGCGGGAAATGCCGTTGTGCTGATGGATTAACTTCATGACCTGGATTTCCGACTGGTTTAAATTCATTCGCTTCCTTCCTTTTATCTCTTCGTGAAATGACGACTTTCTTCCTAACATAATGAAACGAAGATAATGAAACGAATTTCTTCCTAAAAATAAAAAGGCAAACGGTCGTTTCGGCTAATAATTTATTACATAAATTATATCATTTTTTCATCAACGGACAAGCAATGGGCATAAGAGATCCCTGACCAAAAAAGGGGCGTCGCAATAGGGAACCGCAACGCGCTCGATATGCGAGGATAACGGACAGAGGGAAATTGTCGATTTATTGTGCAAAATCGAAAGAAAGTGAATAGTTGCCTTCCGGCGAGTTTTGGCTTTCCATTCCTAACCTCTAAAATTCTTTCTTGAATCAAGGAATGGAAAACAAGATGTTTGAGTGAAGGAAGGCAGTATTCACGTAAACCCTTCTATTTTTGCACCATAAACAGTGAATCGACAGCCTCAGAGGAGACGTTATTTGGCGAAAATCGCCGGAAATCGAAGGGTAACGGACAGAGAAACCGCTAATGGCCATTCCTCTGAGCATTTATCCTGCGACGGAAGCAATTAGCGGCAACTGAGTCCGTAAAAACGGCCGAAGCCACCTGTTTTGCCGAAATAAAGACCGCCAGGTCCGTTAAAAGGCCTGACGGCCGCAACCCGGGTCACGTCACATGTACGCCGAGCGATTCCAGGATCGCCCGGGAGCAACGCTGCGGATTGTAGCGGCTCATCTCCCTGGTTAAAGCGAGTCGCCGCTTCTCCACTTCGGGATATCTTTCCACCAACAGACGGAACCATTGGTCGATCGTGTCCAGCGACTTCAATTCCTCGCCGTAACCGCGTTCGATAAAATATTTGCAATTTTGCTGTTCTTGCCCGGGGATCGGATTATAAAACAGCATCGGAATCCCTTTGGCCATGCCTTCCGTGCAGGTCATGCCCCCCGGCTTGGTGATTAACAGATCGGACACTTCCATCAATTCGTCGATTTCGCGCGTAAATCCCAACAACCTGACGTTTGGATGGCTGAATTCCTTGTCGTGCAGAAGCTTGTTTAACGCTTTCCGGTTGTCCCCCATGCAAAAGATGAGCTGCAGCCGGTCTTTCCATTTGACGATATGGCGCAACAGCGACTCATTGCGAAACAACCCCCAGCCGCCGCCCATGATGAGAACCGTCGGCATCTTCTGCAACATAAACTTGGCGCGGGCTTCGTCTTTGTTTCTTTTCTCCCAGAAATTCGGATGTACAGGGATACCGGTCACTTCTATTTTATGGTCAGGGACACCGTGTCCGGCCAATATTCGCCTGACTTCCGGCGTGGAAACAAAATAACGGTTGACTTCGGAACTGACCCAAGCGCCATGCGCATCATAATCTGTAATCACGGTAAACAGCGGGACGTCCAATCCGAGCCGTTTCAGGCGGGAGACGACGATACTCGGAAACGGATGCGTGCATACAATGCCGTCCGGCCGAAGTTGTCTGATGATTTCGGCCGCCTCGGTATAATAAAGCCGATGCAAGGCCAATTGCGTGAATTTGTTTAACGAGCGGTTATACTGGGTTTTATAGATAAAACCAATCAATTTGGGCCGGGAACTGACCGTTTTGCGATAGGCGGACAAAACCCAGGGAGTGATGGTCGGATGCAAAAACGCGCCCAATTCGATGACACGGGGCTGGACATCGGAAGACAACCGCCGCAAACTTGCCGATAACGCATGGGCCGCTTGCGTATGCCCCGTACCGAATCCTTCGGACAACAGCAATATTCTTTTCTTCTTCACGGGTTCTCACCTGTCTTACTTTTACATTAGGAAAATACCGATACCGTCAAAATGGATGTTACCGTACCAATGAGACATCCCGCCAAACAATCGGACGGATAGTGAAGTCCCAAATACATACGCGAAAGGCCGACGAGAAATGCCAGCGGAATCAGAATGACGGAAAGCCAGGAAACAACGAATATGAACGGAATGATAACGGAAAAAATAGCTGTCGTATGCCCCGACGGAAACGAATGATCTTTCAGGAGGCTTTTCCCTGTGTTCACTTCCGGCAAAACGAGATACGGCCTGAGACGCGGATATTTCTTCTTCATGATCGCTACCGGCAGATGGCTGAGCGCCAAAGCGCAGAAACTTTGCCAGCCGGCGGTGCTCCACGGTTCTCTGGCAAACACCGCGATAAAGAGCGTGCTGAAAATCGTAAACGCCGCCCCGCCGAGATGCGTTAATACCGGCAATATGCGGTCCAGGACCGAATGGCTGATTTTTTGATTACACCAAAAAAACAGGCGCTTCTCATGATGATGAAGCCAAAGCATGACTCGGTTCACGGAGACTTCCCCTCCGGGACTGAAAATGGTGTATACGATGATTACTCTATTTATTTTAGCATAATCACCGCTATAATGGATAGAAACAGACTTTGGTCCAGTCTGCCGGCCCGTCAAAAGTCCAATCGCGGCGACAACGGAATTGACATCCCGCAATTTTCCATTATATGTTTATATTATGTTGTTTTTTAGGAGTGACCGGTTTGCAGACAAACAAAAAAAACGTCACGATCGCGCTGTTGGTCGCCACTTTCCTGACGGCCATCGAGGGCACGATTGTGAGCACCGCAATGCCGACGATCGTAAGCGATCTGCTCGGCTTCGAACGAATGAACTGGGTATTTGCCGTCTACTTGCTAACCATGACGGCCGCTACTCCCATCTTCGGGAAGCTGGCCGATTTGTTCGGGCGGAAACGCATGTTTACGATCGGCGTGATTCTGTTTCTGATCGGTTCGGCCTTATCCGGCATGGCCCGGTCGATGGATCAGCTCATCTGGTTCCGGGCGTTTCAAGGTTTGGGAGCAGGTGCGGTTTTACCGATCACGATGACGATCATCGGGGACATTTATCCGTTTGAACAACGGGCCAAGATTCAGGCTTATATCAGTTCCGTCTGGGGAATCGCCGGGGTGGCGGGCCCGCTCGTCGGGGGATTTTTCGTCCAGCAGCTTTCATGGCGTTGGATTTTTTATATCAATATCCCGTTCGGACTCATTTCCATGGCCATGATCTGGGCATACTTGCATGAATCGTTCGACAAACGCAAGAGGCATATCGATTACGCCGGCGCGGCCACCTTTACGATCGGCATCACCGCCTTGCTGTTGGCTTTGCAACAAGGCAGCGAGCGACTTGCGTGGAACTCCCCGGATGTGTTGGCGCTCTTTGCCCTGGCGGCGCTCTTCATCGCCGTATTCCTGCTGATCCAGTCCAGGTCTCCCGAACCGATGATGCCTCTGAAGTTGTTTCGCATACGCGGCATTGCCGTATCCAACGCCGTCAGTTTTCTGGCGAGCATGACGCTGATCGGCGTAACCGTCTACATCCCGGTATGGATGCAGGGGCTAAACGGATTCAGCCCCACCCAAGCCGGCATGTCGCTGGCGCCCATGTCCGTCGGCTGGATGATCGGCGCAATGATTGGCGGCAGATTGCTGGTGAAAAAAGGAGCGCGGCTGACGTCCGCCTTCGGGACGGCCATCTTGCTGGGCAGCGCGGTGTGGCTCGCTGCCGTCGACATGCACACCCCGCAAATTGTTTTTCTTGTCATCGTCTTCATCCTGGGGACCGGATTCGGATTTGCCTTTACCGTTTACGGCGTGGTCGTGCAATCCGCCGTCGACTGGTCTTTGCGCGGCGCCGCCACAGCTTCCAATACATTGCTTCGTTCACTTGGACAAACGGTGGGCATCGCCATTCTCGGCAACTTGTTCAACAGGATGATCGCTTCCCGTCTGAACATGGAACCATCCGGTCTGAACGGAGTGAGTCCGGATGATATGAATCGATTGATCAACCCGGAACAGGCCGTTGCCTTGCCCGAAGCCGTCCGGGAATTGTTACGGAACGTGCTGGAAACCGGATTGCATAACCTTTTTATCGTATTAGCCGTTATTTCGTTGATGTGCCTCCTTGTGACGCTTATGCTCCCGCGGCCGAAAACGATGCCCGAACCCGCAAAAGCAAACGTGCGTCAAGGCTGACAACGGAAAAAATCTGTCATATGAGACTGTCGATTCATTGTGCAAAATGCGTAGAAAGTGAAATGATGGCCTTCCGACGAGTTTTGGCTTTCCATTCCTTACCTCTTGAATCCTTATTGGATCATGGAATGGAAAACAAGATGTCTGAGGTGAGGAAGGCAACATTTCACGTAAAGCCGTATATTTTTGCACCATCAACAGTGAATCGGCAGTCTCCATATATCGTCTATCGTCGAAAAATAAAAAGCAGCCGGGCGAACCGTGGTCAGGTGCCGCTACAGGCTGCTTGTTTTTTTGTTTCATGAGTTGTTTTATGGATCTTCTTTATGGATCTTCCTTCGGCAACCAGTTGTAAATCTCCCCCGATTCCATGGAATCGATCAGCTTTTCAAGCCAACGGTAATAGGCGAGAGCATTCCGCATTTTGCTCATATCCGTATCCAATATGGCGACAAAATGGTCGTCCGAAGCATATTCCTGCTTCAATTTTTCCATTTCCGAGAGCGACTTTTTCAAGGCGTTCACATTCATTTCCACAGATTTCCGCCATTTTATTGAAAAAAAATCGACAAACGTCTGATACCAATCCATTTCGACTTCGTACAGGTCTTTCCGCGACCCTTTGCTCCATACTTTATTCACCATTTTTAATTCCTGCAAAGTGCGCATACCCGTACTAATGCTTGTTTTGCTCAAACCCATCGTTTCAACCATTTCGTCGAGCGTAACCGGGTGATGACAAAAAAACATATTTCCATACAGATGACCGATGGACAATGTCACACCATACAAATCCATATTTTTTCCGATCGTTTCGATTACGCGCCGCCGTGATTGTTGAAGCTTCTGCAATTGTTGTTCGGACAGTCCTTCCAATTGTGTCATTTGTCCCCACCCTAAACATGTGTCGCAGACGGATGGATGAAAGGCTTCGCATCGATTGTCTGCAGGATGTATATGTTCTTTGAGTATTATAGATAATAAAAATTACAGTGTAAAGAAGGAGAAAAAAGCGTAATTTTAAAAAATACAGAGAATACCTTATATATTGTACGTAAAGTTTTATCTTTACAAACTATATCACAGATTATGTTCTTTGCCCCATTTTGTACCACTCGTTTAAAATGATGATGTACATAATGGTTTAACATTTGTACAAAAGGGGGGGAGCCATTATGCCGATCATTGAGGTTCGACAACTGTCCAAAATATTCGGTCATGATCCGAAACGGGCCATCTCGCTGTTGGAGCAAGGATGGACTAAGGAACAAATTTTTGCCGAAACGAAAATGACGGTGGGAGTCAACCGGGTTAGTTTCCGGATCGAACCCGGAGAAATTTTTGTCATCATGGGGTTATCGGGCAGCGGAAAGTCAACCTTGATCCGCTTGCTGAACCGTCTGATCGAACCCTCGGAAGGGCAAATTTTGCTCAACGGCGAGGACATCACCAAGATGAGCACGGAACAGTTAAGGGAAACAAGACGAAAACGCATTAGCATGGTGTTCCAAAATTTCGCCTTATTCCCTCACCGCACGGTATTGGAAAATGTCGAATACGGCTTGGAAATTCAGGGGATGAATAAACATGAGCGCCGCGAGAAAGCGCTTAAAGCATTGGCGCTTGTCGGTCTCGAAGGATGGGAAAACCAGTATCCCGATCAGCTTAGCGGGGGGATGCAGCAACGTGTCGGGATCGCGCGCGGGATTGCCAATGATCCGGACGTGTTGCTGATGGACGAGGCTTTCAGCGCGCTCGACCCGTTAATCCGCAAAGAAATGCAAGATGAGCTCATCGCCCTGCAGGCGAATATGAAGAAAACGATCATATTCATCACGCACGACCTGGACGAAGCGCTGCGCATCGGCGACCGGATCGCCCTGATGAAAGACGGTGAAATTGTGCAAATCGGCACTCCCGAAGAAATTTTGACGAATCCGGCAAACGATTATGTCCGCAAATTCGTGGCCGACGTAGATTTGTCCAAAGTGCTGACGGCATCCCACGTCATGATCAGACCGGAATCGATTACGCCGGAACGCGGTCCCCGGGTTGCGTTGCAACTGATGAAAAAAAACAATATCTCCAATTTGTACGTCGTGGATAAAGAACGGAGACTGCTCGGCGTGATTACGGCCGAAGACGCTTCCGCGGGCGCCAAAGACGGAAAAACGTTGGAAGAAATTACGATTGCCGATGTGCCCACCGTTCCCCCGGACACGCTGTTAAACGATTTGTTCGATACGGTTAGCGCAACGAAAGTGCCGGTAGCGGTCGTGGATGAAAACGGAAAACTGTTGGGAATTATTATCCGCAGCACGCTGCTGGCCGCATTATCGGGAAATATGATGCCGGAAGCGGGTGATCTTGATGAATTTGCCGAGAATTCCCCTAGGAAACTGGGTTGAAGCCGCCGAGTTGTGGCTGGAAACGTATTTCAGCCCTGTCTTCGATACCATACGGATTACCACCGGTTCCATCGTGTCCATGTTCGAACAGGTTTTCCTTACGCTTCCTCCACTGGCCATGATCCTTTTGTTTACCGCCCTGGCCTGGTTTTTGGGACGGTGGAAAATTGCGCTGTTTACTCTGGCGGGCCTGTCTCTCATTGCAAACATGGGATACTGGGAACATACGATGCAGACGCTTGCCCTCGTGATGACCGCCTCGCTCATTTCCGTCGTGACGGGAATTCCGGTCGGGATTTTGTGCGCCCGCAGCAATGCGGTACAAAACATCATGAAACCCGTGCTCGACTTTATGCAAACCATGCCGGCTTTCGTTTACTTGCTGCCCGCCGTTTCATTCTTCTCGCTGGGGGTGGTGCCGGGTGTGATCGCATCGGTGATTTTCGCGATTCCGCCGACCATCCGCCTGACTGATTTAGGCATCCGCCAAGTGCCGGGAATGTTGGTGGAAGCCGCCGATGCTTTCGGTTCGACCCCGTGGCAAAAACTGATCAAGCTTCAGATTCCCCTGGCTCTGCCGACCATTATGGCCGGCGTGAACCAGACGATTATGCTGGCCTTGTCCATGGTCGTGATCTCTTCGATGATCGGGGCGCAAGGGGTTGGGGCAGACGTGTACCGCGCCGTTTCCCAAGCGAAGACCGGCGCCGGGTTCGAAGCGGGTCTGGCCATCGTAATTCTGGCCATCCTGCTGGATCGTCTTACGCAAAACATCATCAAATCCAAAAGGAGATGATACAATGACTGCCCGCAAAATGAAACGTTTATTGCCTCTGATAGTTACCGTTTTTGTCCTATTGTTCGCCGTCGGTTGTGCGCAAAAAGCGCCGGAAAACAAAATCAGGCTGGCTTACGTCGCCTGGGACTCGGAAATTGCCAGCACGAACGTTGTGAAAACCGTCCTGGAAACGAAACTGGGGTACGAAGTGGAAATGCTGCAGGTCGATGCGGGACCGATGTTTACCGGAATCGCCGACGGCAGCGCCGATGCGATGGTCGCTGCCTGGTTGCCGCTTACCCATCAAAGTTATTACGAAAAAGGCAAAGACAAGTTTGAAGATCTGGGCCCCAATCTGGACGGCGCCAGGACAGGACTTGTCGTTCCGGCTTATATGGATATTCAGTCGATTGAAGACCTGAAAAACGATGAAATCGGGGAGCAACTCAACTACACCATTGTCGGCATTGAGCCGGGAGCAGGCATTATGCAGGCAACAACCAAAGCGCTGGAAGTGTACGAACTGGATAATTGGAATTTATTGGAAAGTTCTTCCGCAGCCATGGCGGCCGAGCTGGAAAAAGCTTACAAAAACCGGCAACCGATCGTTGTTACCGGTTGGACCCCCCATTGGAAGTTTGCCAAAATGGAATTGAAATATTTGGAGGATCCCCGGAAAGTATACGGCGAAGCGGAACAAATTCATACGCTCGTCCGCCAAGGCCTGAAAGAAGACCATCCGAAAGCGTATCAATTCCTCGACCAATTCTCCTGGACACCCGACGATATGGCGGAAGTGATGGTGGAGATTCAAAACGGAACCTCGCCGGAAGAAGCTGCCGCCAAATGGGTCGAAGCCAACGAAGAGAAAGTAAACGAATGGCTAAAGGGGATCGGGTAAAGGAATGCCCTGCTTTCCTTTCAACAGGATCGCAGGGCCGATTTCTTTTTTTCTTCCGCTCTTAACTAAGCCATGTTGCCTTTGCCTGATTAATTATTGATATTGGCATACTGTTCCTCGTATTCTTTGGCTACTTGGTCTCCGCCTTCCTGGCGCCATCTTTCGATTTCTTTCTTCCATCCTTCCTCGTCGATTTCACCCATGACAAATTTGGCGATCGCATCGTTAATAATTGTGTTTAATTGTTCGCCAATTTTATTGTACGTTTCCGAGATCAGCGTGAGTGTCGGATCGTGAACGGCCAATTGTTCGTTTTCCGCCATGACTTCTTCAATTTTTTGTTCCAGAGGCGTCAGATCGCCGGGGATCGCGTGCCGTTCCGGAGGGACGATGCCCAACGTCCACCGGTACGGATAAGCTACCTCATCATCGTATTTGCCTTGATCGATCCGTACCGCTTTTCCGTTTTCGGCTTTGAAATGAACGCCCTCAACGCCCCAATGAAACAATGTGGCCATTTCTTCATCGTTCATTTTCTCAAAGAACGCCAAAATTTGCTTCAATTCTTCTTCTGTTTTTACGCTGGCTTTAGGAAAGGCCAAAAATCCGTTCGAACCCGCTTCCGCTCTAATGCGTTCTCCCTTGGGACCTGTCAGTCTGCTGAAAAAGTCCACCTCGGAATCGCTTTTCTGGTTTTTTACTCTTGCACCGAATATGGTAACGGTATTGCTCGTATTGTGAATGATTCCCGCTTTGCCGAACTCGAATTCGCCTTCCCATTTCGGCCGGTCGACCGCAAGGAAGTCTTTGTTGATCAGTCCTTCATCATACAGTTTTTTCATAAATTTTAATCCTTCCATATACTCATCAAACAGCACGTCTTTGACAAACTTGCCGTCCACAATTCCCCAGTTGTTCGGCGCGCCGTAAAAAATCGCCATATCTCTGACTTCAATGGGCATATCCCTGACCGTCATTCCGTACGTGTCCTGCTGGCCGTTCTTGTCGGGATCGTCATAAGTGAACGCCCTTAACACGTTATAAAATTCGTCAATCGTTTTCGGCTCTTGCAAGCCCAGGTTATTCAACCAGTCTTTCCGGTAAATGTATGTGCCCCGTGCGATCGGGCGCACTCTTGGCAAGCCGTATATTTTGCCATCCACCGAAATATTTTTGTAGATGATTTCATTCAATTCCGATAATCTGGGATAATCTTTCAAATAAGGGCCGATTTCCCAAAATACATCGTCCAGGATCGCATCCAGGATATACGGTGTTTTGTTGGCGGACACAACTTTGGGAATGTCGCCGGATGCCACCATTACAGGGAGTTTTTCGTTGTAAACGGTACTCGGCAAGCCTTGAATGTCCAGCTCGGTGTTCGTGTATTGTTCAATCCGTTTCTCAATCTCATTGCCCGGTTGCGGAAATTCTTTGCCGTCAAAATTGTACGCTATCGTAATGTGAAGCGGTGCTTTGGTCACTCCCCCCTGTTGTTCCGATTCCGTCTGCCCGGCACTTTGCCGGGTTTCATCGTTTCCCGCAACCGTTTTCCCTCCGCCGTCCCGGCTTGCGCACGCTGCGGTCATTGCGGCTAAAACCGCAATCATAACAAGACACCATACAAACCGCCGGTTTTGTCTCTTTTTTACCATTGATTCAACCCTCCATGTTTTACTTTTTTATTAAAGATGATCGTAAAGATCATTCTTTAATCGAACCCAACAAAACTCCCTTGGCAAAATGTTTTTGCAAAAAAGGGTAAACAAGTAAAATCGGAACCGTAGCCACGACAACAACAGCCATTTTGATCGATTGTCCGTAAAAAGCCACACTATCCTGGGAAATTTGGGTGGAATCGCCGAATCCCCCCGACGACAGCACGACAATTTGCCTCAGGAGCACTTGGACCGGCCATTTTGTTGAATCGTTGATGTACAGGATTGCGCTAAAGTACTGATTCCATAAGCCGACGGCGTAAAACAGCCCGAAAGCCGCCATGGCCGGAAGAGACAGGGGAAGGATAATCCTCCATAAGATCCCCAGTTCATGACAGCCGTCGATCTTTGCCGATTCCTTCAATTCTTCCGGCAGCTGCTGGAAAAAGCTCTTCAAAATAATCAAATAATAGGCGCTGATCATGCCGGGAATCATGAGAGACCAGAGCGTGTTCAACAATCCGACGGATCTGACGACGAAGTAGGTCGGAATCATCCCTCCGCTAAAAAACATCGTGAACAAAACGAGCAGCATAAATCCTTTGCGGCCGGGCAAATGCTTATGGGAGAGAGCATAGGCCGTCAGGGAAGTAAACAGCAAACTGAACGCCGTCCCGACAATCGTGATGTAGACGGATACCTGTAAACTTCTCAGGAACGTATTGGTGGAAAAAATATATTGATACGCCGATAACGTAAACTTTTTCGGAATCCAGTCATCCATGGAACCGAACGATGAAACAATCACATACAGAAACGGCAACACTGTCAAAACGGCAATGAGGAATAAAAACGAATGGTTTGCCGCATCGAACAACCGGCTCATGATCGTTTTGTCTTGTACCATACCGCACCCCGCTCCTCAATAAATTCCTTCTTCGCCGAATTTTTTGGCCAATGTGTTGGCTCCCGCCACCAGAATCAGCCCGACAACCGACTTGAACAATCCGACCGCAGCGCTGTAGCTGAACTGTCCTTGAATGAGTCCGACACGGTATACGTACGTGTCAAACACTTCGCCCACTTCCCTGTTCATGGCATTGAGCATGAGGAAAATTTGTTCAAATCCGAGATCGAGAAAATTTCCCAAACGCAAAATGAGCAAAATCACGATAATGCTGCGGATGGAAGGAAGCGTAATGTGCCATAACAACTGAAACCGGTTGGCGCCGTCCATTCTGGCCGCCTCGTACAACTGGACGTTCACCCCTGCCAGCGCTGCCAGAAAGATGATCGTGCCCCATCCCGCATCTTTCCAGATCATTTGCAAGATGATTAACGGCCGGAACCACTCTTTGCTGAATAAAAACGGGACAGGCTCCCCTCCCAGGGCAACGATCATCCGGTTGATCGTCCCTTCTTCTGTCGTAAGCAAAATATACGTAATCCCGACAATAACGACCCACGACAAAAAATGGGGAACATAGACGAGCGTTTGCACCGTCCGTTTAAACAACTCATTCCGGATTTCGTTCAAAAGAAGAGCCAAAATAATCGTGATTGGAAAAAAAATCACCAAATCGTAAACGGCCAAAATAAGCGTATTGCGGAACAACATCCAAAATTGGGTTTCGCCGAAAAACCGCGAGAAATGTTCGAATCCGACCCATTCGCTGTTCCACATCCCTTTATGCGGTTTGTAATTTTGAAAAGCCATCAGCACGCCCCACATCGGGAAATATTTAAAAATGACAAAATATACGATACCCGGCAACAATAAGGCATAAAGCCACCGTTCTTTCCAGACTCGGGCCCAAAGGGACTTTTTCACGCGCGGGTTGCTGTCTGGCAAAGCGGGACGGACTTCGTCCGCAACGTGTTGCATCATCGTATTAACCTCCTTCCTGCACTAATTCCGGCTCAACCGGGTGAGCATATTCCCGGTAACGCCCGGCAACTTGCCCGGTGATCGCATTGCCCGCATGGATATAAATCCGTTGCCGGAATGCGATGGAGCGGTTTGCCGGCAAGGTATGCCCGCCGTAAAAATGAAAATTGGAACAGGTAAAAGGTCCGTAATCCCTGACAAACCATCGGGAAGAAAACTCCCGGTATTCGGGGTGCACGAACATGGAAATTCCCGCTTCGACATGTCCGGCTGCCGGCGACACGTAAATTTTTCCGCTATAGTCGACCCAATCCGCCTGATTTCCAAATATTTCCTTTTCTCCCTGTCGGCCTGTGGAGGAAGTGATCGTCCCGGTGTGATAGCCGTTGATTTGTTCGTTTACCCGGATAAAAGGAAACCCTCCCTCCTTCGTATCCCCGAAAGCGACATCCCCTTCCGTGGCGAATAGCCGTGTGCTGAGATCCACGTAACGCGCATGTTCCGGCAAATTGTAGATCCGCATGGTGCGGATTTCTTGCAGCAGCCGTTCCCCGCCGTTCGTCAGCCAGTCAATGCGGGAAGTGATCTGCCCCATAACCGTCCCGCCGAAAGCGGCCAAAAATTCCCGGTGCACTTGTCTTCCTTCTCCGGCAAACTCGTGGTATACCCGGTGGCCGTTCACCTGGTCGTGGCCCCACCATAATCCGTGGTGATGCAAATGGTCGTCGGGCGCATCCTGAACAAGCGTCTTGCGGGCGGGGCCGATCAACGGATAAAAATAAGGTTTCATCAAATCGGCAGAGTACAGATATCTGGTGAACAGACGGCCATTGATTCGGACAACCGTGCGGGCATTTTCCGTTTGATGGTCGAGACTGACTCCGACAGGCGGTTGATTTTCCCTGTCCGCCGGTTGCGTCAGTTCGCCGTCCGCCGGTTGCGTCAGTTGATTTTCCCCGTCCGTCCGATGTCCCTCCTTGTCCATACGGAAAAGAATCCGCTTTTCCGGCATTCCGGCAGGCACATGGTCGAGCAGGACAAACAGGCTGTATTCCGTATCGCATCCCTCCGGAGTGCCGTCCATACCGGCAGAGCACAGTTGCCCCGGACATACCGCACCCGTTTGCTCCTCGATGAAGAGGAGACGGTCGTTCCCGAGCCAGCTGTTCAGCAAATCGTACAAACTTTTCGTCAAATTCATCTTGATTACCGTTGGCTGCGGCACCTGTTCAGGTAACCGCAGCGCCAATTTATACCCGTTCACTGATAATCACTTCCCAGAGTGATTTCGTTTTTGCCAAATTCTTTGACTGTTTTTTTCTTCTCGTAAAACTTCACTGCGTGGGAAAGTATGCCCTCTCTCGTATAGAACGGGTCTTCCCGTTTCAGCGGCAAACGGACCGAAGTTCCCGTGCATGCCGACTGGTAGATCGCCGAAATTAGTTCCAACGTTTTTCGCCCTTCATTGCCGTCAATCAGCAAACTTTGCGTGCCTTCCACGGCACCCATCACATTATCGATTTGTCCCGTATGACCGCTCCACGCAAGTTTCGGCGTTTCGTCGTACAATAGCTGGAGTTCCTGTTCCAGTTGCTCATTGCGTTCGGGAAAGCCGTTTTCTTTGGCGATGGAAGCCCTTACTTTCCATGGAGCGGAGACCCTGGCCCGCGTGCCCTGAAATACGAGCTGCTGTTCTTCCCCATGATGCACAACCGAACTTGTGATCTGTCCCAGGCTGCCGTTTCCATATTTTAACAATGCAATCGAAATATCCTCAACTTCCGCATTATCGTGTGCCGTATTGCTCATCACAGCGACCACTTGTTCGGGCATTCCCATCATCCATTGGAACATATCGATATGATGCACGGCATGATTTAACGTGCAGCCACCGCCTTCATTTTCCCATGTTCCTCTCCACCACAAATCATAGTAGTTGTGCCCTCTCCACCAGAACGAATCCACTTGCGCATGAACGACTTTTCCGATCAATCCGGACTCAAGCACACGTTTCAGTCCCATGATGGGATCGCGGAACCGGTTCTGGCTCACTACCGACAGTATTTTTCCGCTCTCCCGCGCGGCGGCGTTCATCGCATCGCATTCCTCGAGGGAAGAAGCCATCGGTTTTTCGACCAGCACATGCTTGCCCGCCTGAAGAAAATCAATGGAAATCGGCGCATGGGTGTACGGCGGTGTACATACGGAGACAAGGTCGATATCCTCTCTGGCCAACAACGTTTTGTAATCGCCTTCAACATCCGCGTCAAGTTGGAATTTCGCTTTTTTCTGCTCCGCTTTTTCCGGATAAATGTCGCATAGCGCCACAATTTTGCAACGCTGCGGAAACGTCAAATATCCTTTTATGTGCGCCTCGCTAATCACGCCTGTTCCAATAACCGCAACCCGTATCATTGCGAACGTCACCCTCTTTTTCAGTTAAAAGTTTTTTCATGGAATGGGCCTTCCGGAAACTGCCGATTCACTGTGGACGGCGCAAAAATATGCGGTTTTCCGTGAAGGTTGCCTTCCTTCACTCAAACATCCTGTTTTCCATATCCTTACTTTAAAAAATTTTAGAGGTAAGGAATGGAAAGCCAAACTCGTCGGAAGGCAATCATTTCACTTTCTGACGATTTTTAACGGTGGCGTAAAAGGCTGATGAAAAACGTTGATGACCGGCCTCAATCACCGCTTATGCGGCTGTATCGGCGTTTCATATGCCGGACGAAAACGTGATTCCGCCAATCATCATACGTAACCGTTTGCCATCCATCCGCCGTCCGCTTTTAATACCGTCCCCGTTACATAATTGGAATCGGAGGAAGCCAGAAATACCGCGGGCCCGACCAGATCCTCCACTTCCCCAAGCCGCCCCGCCGGGATCCGGGCGATTATTTTGTCCGGTTTGTGCACTCCTTTGTCAATCAATGTCTGCACGGCTTCCGTGCGTATAAATCCCGGGCTGATCGCATTCACCTGGATGTTGTATTTTGCCCACTCCACCGCCAGGTTCTGCGTCAATTGCATAACCCCCCCTTTGCTCGCCGCATAAGCCGCCCGTTCAGGAATCGCGGCATGAGCGACAATCGAAGTAATATTAATGATTTTTCCGCCTTCACCACGACGGATCATATGTTGCCCCACTTTTTGGCAACAGAGAAAAGTGCCGTCCAAATTAATGCGCAAACAACGATGCCAGTTTTCCAAAGACAACGATTCCGATGGGGAAACCATCGTTATGCCGGCGCAATTGACCAAAATATCGATTTTGCCGAACGTTTGCAAAGCTTGTTCCACGGCGTTTTGCACTTGCTCCGGATCCCCTACGTCAGCCGCCGCCACTAGAACCGGTTGTCCGGTGCTGTTGCGGATGATCGCCGCCCGTTCCTCCAATTGCCGGACCGTTCTGCTGACCAGAACGATTTTCGCCCCTTCTTCCGCCAATCCTTTGGCGATGGCGCCTCCGATTCCGCGCCCTCCGCCGGTGACGAAAGCGACTTTATTTTCCAGTTTCATATAACTACCTCCTTGCAACATCGCTCTGAGACGTATTGTAAGCCAGAATTCCATTCAACCACGTATTCCTTGTTGCCGCCAGCCCTTGTAGTGGTTAGCATTTACGGCCCCGGCTCTTGCAGGCGTCAGTCTTCGCAGCGGTCACCCCTTGTAATCGTCAGCCCAACGGTCGTTCGGTATGAGCGGGAACCAGCCCGGACGGTAAGGATCCCTGTCGTAGGAATATCCCCCCAATTCCTTGTACAATTCCGCATACTCATTCAACTTGTCCCGGTCTATCTCGACTCCGAGACCGGGGCCTTCGGGAACTTTTATGCTCCCGTCCTGATAAGACAATTTGCCGCCGACAAGAATGTCGTCCTTCAGGTGATGATAATGGGCATCCGCGGCAAAAATGAGGTTCGGCAATACCGCGCCAAGGTGCAGCATGGTAGCCAACTGGATGCCCAATTCACCGGAGGAGTGGACAGAAACCCCCAATTGGAACGTTTCGCATACATGCGCCGCTTTCACGCAAGAGCGGATGCCTCCCCAAAACGTTGTATCCAAAAGCACCACATCGATTGCCGGCTTGAGAATATTTTCCGCCAATTGTTCAAAATTGACGACAACCGTATTGGTCGCTGTCGGAATCGGCACCATGGAACGCAGCCTGCGCATGCCATTCATTCCCCATGTAAAATCTTCCATGTAATCGTTTTTTAAATGCTGAATGGCCTTTCCAAAACGGATCGCTTCTTCCACGGATAAAGCGGCGTTCGGATCATACCTCAGTGCGTCATCGGGGAAAGCATCGGCCAGCGCGCGGTAACACTCCAATTCGTAATCCGGATGGAAAACGCCGCCTTTCAGTTTATGCGAGGTGAATCCGTACTTTTGCTTCAAGTCGCGACAATGTTCGACAAGTTGGTCAACGGTTCTCACTTCACCGCTTCCGTCCGATTCGTTCGGCCAACGGAAAAAGAGGTAGGAGGCGAATTTGACCCGATCCCTGACCTTTCCCCCCAGCAGGCTGTAAACCGGAAGGCCGAGCTTTTTGCCCATAATGTCCAGGCAAGCGAATTCAATCGCCGCGTGCAATTGCGTCCGGTTATTGTATAAACTTGCCGTCGGATTGCAAATTTTGAACCGCAGTTCTTCCAATTGAAAAGGGTCGTGTCCGATCAAATAATTTTTCAGTCCTTCGATCGCTGCCTGGGCGCTCTCGCCTCCTCCGCCCATTTCACCGAAACCGGTGATTCCCTCGTCCGTTTCCACTTCAACAATCGTCCTGACAAACCGGCCCCAGTGCGCTCCGTTGCTATGACGGAGGGGCGCCTCCAGCGGTACCGTCACAGTAGTCGCTTTCAAATCAACGATTTTCATGTGTGCGAGTCCTCCTGCATAAATGTGGTCGTATTGAAGCATCATCCGCTTTGCGTTATGGTTCCGTCCGGAACTAAGCATATCTTATCCGAAACCAGGCATCACATCCCATTCGGAATCATGCAACACATCTTGTCCGGAACCAAGCATGATATCCCATACGAAACCAAGCAGCACATCCTATACGGAACCATCCATTATATCCCACCCGGAACCAGGCATTTTGTTTCAATTGCAAAACTAAGCGCTTTCATTCCGATGACTTATTGGAAATATTCGGGATATTTTTCCTTCATGCTCGGCAACTCATGATTCAGATTCCCCAAATGTTCCGTCAATATTCGGATGGCCGACTCCTCATCATTGTCCACGATCGCGTCGATCATCCGCTGATGATCCCTCATCAGCCGCTCCATATTTTTCAATTCCACCAACGACAAGTACCGGATGCGGTTCAAATGACCGCGCATGTGAAGCACAACATTTTGCAACGTGCTGTTTCCGGCCTGCTGCAAAATAAGGCTGTGGAATTGCTCGTCCAATTGCAAGAAAGTTTCGGCATCGTTTTGTTTGGCCGCTTGCCACTGTTCCTCGATGAGCTGTCTCACTTCATTCTCTACGTGACGAAAATGGTCTTTATTTTTATCCCAGAACCGCGCGACCAGCCGAAAGGTGCTGATCTCCAGACTCTCGCGCACAAAGCGGGTCTCTTCCACTTTTTTTTCTGAGATCAGAGCAATCCGCGCACCCCGCTGCGGAAGCACTTCGATCAGTTCTTCGGACAGAAGCATGCGAAAAGCTTCGCGTATAGGAGTCCTGCTGACACCGAACGCCTGGGCCAACTCCGTCTCGTATATCATTTGCCCCGGCTTTAGCTTCAAAGTGATAATCGCGTTTCTGATTTTTTCGTACGCCTGCTCCCCCAATGTGATGCGGCTCGTTTTCAATTCAAACGTTTTCAATTTTTCACCACCTGGATCTCCAAACGTTGCATAATCACAGCGAAGGAGGTAATCTGTTCCAACCATTCCCGGCAATACCGGAATCGGGATTCCAATCCGCAACAGATTCCCTGTTCTCCGAAGGATTGGATACTGGTATACAGAATACTTGTATACCAGTTAATTCGACTATATCACCACATGGTTGTCAACGTCAAGAATTTTTTTGCGGTAAACGTTGGCCGGTTACGCAAACCGGATACGCAGCCGGAGGCGAAAAATTGCAAAAGTGCAGGGATTCATCGCCTAAACCGGTCGTTTGAAGCAAAAACCTGCGAAAATACATTTTTTTTCTTTAGAACGACTGAAATCGGCAGATTCTGGAGAAATTTCCTGTATTTTTGCAGGAATTTTTTAATTTCAACTGTTTAAAAGAGAAAAAAGATGTAAAATAGCAGGCTTTATCGCCATTTTCTCTGTATATCATCTGTATATCAATCAGATCTACTAGAGATCAATCATTCGCCTGAACATCCGCCTGAACGGGTTTGCCATTTTCTTTTGATCATCTGCCCGGCAGGTTCCCGGGAAACAACATCCAATCAAAGTGGTATTTTTTCAAATGAAAACGCCTTATTTTCATCCGGTTGCCAATGCTATGATTGTAAGCGTAACCAATTCTGTATGGAAAGGGGAAATCATATGAAAAAAACATTCGCCCTCTTGTGTGTTGCCGTACTGCTTATCTTGTCCGCCTGCGGGGGTACAAACATAAAGCAGGGCGCCAGCGGCAATGACAACACGCCTGCGGCGGGGCAATCCGGCGGAAGGAACACACAAGCGTCAGAGCAAACCTCCTCCGGCTCCACCGGGGAAAAAAAGAAGCTGACTTTCTGGTTTATTGAAACCGGAAAACGCCAGGAATTGATCCAAGAAACGGTCGCCCAATTTATGAAAGATCATCCCGATATTGAAGTGGAAGCGGTTCAAATTCCGAACGACCCGTACAAAACGAAATTGTCCGTTGCGATGGGCGGCGGAAATCCGCCGGATATTTTCCATTCATGGGGCGGCGGTTGGCTGAAACAATTTGTTTCCGCAGGCCAGGTTCTGGAACTGACCGGCAAAATTGACGAAGACTCCTATATTCCGTCTGCTCTCAACGTCGCAACCTTCGACGGCAAAGTTTATGGCGCACCGCTCCTTATGGGTGTCGTGCCCGTATATTACAACAAAGAAATTTTTGCAAAATACAACCTGGAGCCACCGCAAACCTATGATGAATTGCTTGCCATCATTGACAAACTGAAACAGGAGAACATCATTCCGTTTGCTCTGGCCAACAAAACGAAATGGCCCGGCGCTTTCTATCTGATGTATTTTGCCAACCGCATTGCCGGACCGGAAATATTCACCGAAGCGTTTGAAAGAAAAGGCCGCGGCTTTGACGACGAGGCTTACGTCAAAGCGGGAGAAATGATCCAAGATCTTGTGAAACGCGGAGCTTTCAATCCGGGATTCAACGGATTGACATATGATACCGGGCAATCGCGCCAACTGATGTATACCGGAAAAGCCGCCATGGAAATCCAGACGTCCTCATACATCAACAACGTGCGCAACGAATCGCCGGATTTCGAATCGAAGCTGGGCATGTTCCTGTTCCCGGTGATCGAAGGCGGGCTCGGCAAGGCAACCGATCTGGTCGGCGGAATCGCTCCCGTATTCTCCGTATATTCCAAAACGAAATATCCGGAAGAAGCCATCGAGCTTGTGAAAGCGCTCACCTCCGTCGAGCTGGCGCAAAGAATGACCGACGAAGCCAGCGCCATCTCCGCGGTAAAAGGCGTTACATACAACGATCCTTTTGCGAAACAGCTCAATGATATGCTGACCCAATCCACTTTCGTGCAAACATACTACGACCAGACGCTGCCTCCGGAACTGGCGGAACTGCATAAGGATACGACCCAGGCATTGTTCGGCGAAACGATCACTCCCGAAGAGGCGGCCCGCCAGATGGAAGAAAAAGCAAAAGAAGTCCTGAAATAATGGAGGGGAGGTTTCCTCCCCTTCTATATTTGGAAAGGAGAGAAGCTTCTTCATGAACAAGGGCAACGTCATGAACAACAGCAACGTCATGCGGAGCGCGCGACGCCAAAACAGGCTGCAAAACGGGCTTTTTTTTCTCTGGTTTATCGGTCCGGCTTTGCTCGTGTATCTGATCTATGTCGTCTATCCGATCTTCGCCACGTTATATTACAGCTTGTTTGACTGGACGGGGATTCAGGCGGAAAAAACGTTTATCGCGCTGGAAAATTATTCGAAACTTATGGCGGATAAAGTATTTTTCAAAACGATCGGCAACAATTTGTTGCTTGTGCTCGCTTCGGTAGGAACGCAAATTCCGCTGGGGCTTGTGATGGCCTTGATTCTTTTCACCCCGATCAAAGGAATCCGTCTGTTTCGGACCGTATATTTTCTGCCCCTGCTTATGTCCACGGTAGCGCTGGGCATTTTGTGGACGTTCATTTACGATCCTACGTTCGGAATCATTAACCAGGCGTTGGACCGGATCGGGCTCGGCTCCTGGCAAAAAGGTTGGCTCGGCGACCCGAAAACGGCGTTTATTTCCGTCATTATCACGATTTGCTGGCATTACATGCCTTTTTATATGATTCTTTTTCGTGCCGCGATCGCCGGAATTCCCGACGAGATTTACGAGGCTGCCGAAATCGACGGTTGCAGCGGCTGGAAAAAATTTTGGCGGATTACCCTGCCTTTGATCAAACCGACCATCGTCACGTCGTGCGTTCTCTCGGTGATCGGCTCGCTAAAATATTTCGACCTGATATTCGTCATGACCGAAGGCGGACCGGACAGCAGCACGGAACTCATGGCCACGTATATGTACAAACAGGCATTTGCGCAATTTAATATGGGATACGCCAGTTCCATTTCCTTTACGATGTTCGTCATCGCTTTTGTCGTCGCCGTCCTGATTTTGACGTTTGACAGAACCCGCAACAAAGTCACCGAATAAACTTTCGTTACCGTTCACATATTTACAACGAGCAGGAAGAAAGGGTTGATGAACTTGCTATCCGCAACGAAACGCATCGGACTGTACGCGATTGCCCTTGTGTTTCTTGTTTCTACCGGCTATCCGTTTCTTTACATGATCGCCACTTCCCTTAAAACCCAGCCTTACTTTTTTGAACATCCGGTATCGTTATGGGGCCCATTTGTCCTGGATAATTACGGGCTCGTTTTCGAACTGGGAATTCACCGTTATTTTTTCAACAGTCTGATCATCTCCGCCGTCAGCGTCACGCTTGTCATATTGTTTGCGGCGATGGTAAGCTTTCCGCTGGCAAGGATGAGATTCAAACTCAACCGTCCGATCTATTATTTGTTTCTTGCCGGAATGATGATTCCCGTCCATACCACGTTAATCCCCGTATATATGCTGACGAGACAGATCGGCATGTACGATACGTTGTGGGCGTTGACCGGACCTTACGTTTCTTTCAGCTTGCCGATTTCCATTGTTATCCTTACGCAATTCGTCAAAGAGATCCCGAAAGAGTTGGATGAAGCCGCCATTGTCGACGGGACGGCCCCGTCCAAGCTGTTTTGGCTGATCATCTTTCCGCTTCTGTCCCCGGCGATTGCCACCATCGGCATATACAACTTTATTCACATATGGAACGAATTCGTATTCGGTCTTGTTCTGATTACGACACCGGCCAAAATGACGCTGCCTCTTGGACTGCGCGCTTTCTACGGGGAATTCTCGGTCAATATTCCCGGCATAATGGCAGCGATCACGCTTGGAACCTTGCCGCTTCTTCTGGCTTATTTCTTCTCTCAGGAAAAAGTGGTGAAAGGATTGTCCGCCGGAGCCGTAAAAGGGTAGATGGCATGCCAAATCTTTCATTAACTTGTCCGCCGTTCCTGCGGATTGTATATTATGGGTAGATTTCATTGCGGTTTGCGTTCATTGGGATACTGTGTATCAGACGATCTTGCGTTCATTGGGATGCTGTGTATCAGACGATCTGTTGCTCCGGAACCGAAGGATGTGCCATCGATGACCCGAATCGTCATTGCTCTCAAACTCAACCGGACGCGGGTGCAAATGCTGCTCGGATTTCTCCTGGTCACCTCCATCGTGCTTGTGATTACCGGAGGATTCGTATACCGCGCCCTCTCCAATCTGTTGATTGAAAACGCGGAAACCTATACGGGTGAAACCGCGGCACAAGCCAGCGCCCGCCTTGACGCGGTGCTGGCGCAAGTGGACTCGCTGACGTTGCAACTTGTCACGGATGCAAGAATCCAGAATTTGTTGTATAAAGTGAAGCTCGGAGTTCCGGTTACGATCGAACAAAGGTTGTCTGTGCGGCCGATCCTGGAACACTTGATGGCCTTTTCATGGCAAATCGAGAGCCTGGAGTTATACGCCGGGGATGAACCTTTCTATCCGCTGGTCAATGAACCGTTATCCGTGCGGATTGGACAGGAAACGGCAACCTTTGCGAACTTGAGAGAAGGGCAGCTCGTCTGGACGGGACCGCCTCCGCAGTCGGATGACGGCCATCTCATCGCCGTCAGGCAAATTCGGCTTGAACAGGATTATTTGGCGGGCGGCGGATACGTCGTCGTCAAAGTTACCGGAAACTTGCTCAATTTTTTTAATGACGAATTTTCCTCGATCCGGGGCGCAACGATGTATTTATATGACCAGCACGGCAAACGGATCGCTTCCAGTTCGTCATCCCTTCTGCAAACCGGCGCGCTGGACACGCTTGATCCTGAAGCGGACTATACATCGCCGTCGGTTATCCGCATCGGAAGCGACGACTATTTGCGAATTGTGAGGCAATCCGCCGAAACTAACTGGTTCATCGTCATTCTCGTGCCGCTGACGACGATTACCGGAGGACTGGCGGCGTTGAAGCAAGCCCTGTTGTGGTCGGCGTTCATCGGGATTTTCATTTCCCTGATTCTCGTATGGGTACTGTCCAATCTGATCACGAAGCCGATCATCCGCTTGCGAAGCAAAATGCGCATGCCGCTGCTCGCCCTGCCGCAGCCAAACAATGAAGTATACTTCAATTTCGAGATGAACGATTTGAATATGTCGTATAACACCCTCGTGAACGAACTGCACCAATTGGTACAAACCGTGTATGAAAAAGAGAGGCTGAAAAATCAGGCGGAAATTAAAATGTTGCAGGCGCAAATTCACCCTCACTTTCTGTTCAACACCCTGGAATCGCTTTATTGGACTCTCATTGAAAAACAGGAGGAAGAAGGGGCGAAAATCGTCATCGCCCTGTCCAGACTGTTCCGGTATACGATCAAAACTTCCGAAGGCGACGGTTGGACGCGGCTGGCCGACGAGATCGACCATTGCCAAATGTATCTGGAAATTATTCAATACCGCCTCGGTCCCCGCCTGCGCTGGGACTATCACGTCGATCCTTCCGCACTGAACGCGCGGCTTCCCAAGCTATTGATCCAACCGCTGGTGGAAAACGCCATTCAGCATGGAATCGAACCGAAAGTTGGAGAAGGCCGGGTGAAATTGTCCATTTCCTCCATTCACGGGGATGGGGAACCGTATTTGAAAGTCCGGGTGGAAGACGACGGCGTGGGCATGAGCGCGGAAACCTTGGCGCAGTTAAAAAAACAGCTGGCGTCCTGTTCCGGAATGCAGGCTGAGCATCCGGGACTGGGTCTTCTCAATGTTCAGCGGCGAATCAAGTTATACTACGGGGAGAAATACGGCATCGACATCGAAAGTTCGCCGCAAAACGGGACAGTGACAGAACTGAATATTCCTTTACGGGAGATGGATTCACGGTGACTGAACAGCAGCCATTTATTCTGATCGCGGAAGACGAATTGCCGACCCGCAGAGGGTTGTGGAACACGCTGCAAGCCTGGTCGCAGGGCAGGTATGAGCTGCAGACGGCGGAAAACGGGCTGGAGGCGCTGGACATCGCAAGAACAAAACGGGTTGATTTATTAATTACCGATATCCGCATGCCGGGACTGAACGGTTTGGAACTTCTGGAGCGCATGAAAGAGGAACGGATGGAAACGGTTTCGATTTTGCTGACCGGATATGCGGAGTTTGAGTATGCCCGCAGAGCGATGACTCTGGGCAGTGTCGACTATTTGTTGAAACCCGTCGATCACCACCAACTGATCGCCTCCGTCGAGCGCGCACTGAACAAAATTGCGCACCGTCCGGCAGATTCCCCCTATTCCCCGGCAAAACCTTTGAAAGTGCGCAGCGAATCGATCCGCAAGGCCATCGAGTTTATTTCTCGGGAAATATCGAACCCTTCGCTAGGCATTAAACATGTGGCCGAATATATTCATTTGAACCCGAGTTATGTGTCCGTGTTGTTCAAAGAGGAGACCGGGCAAACGTTCAGCGACTATTTGACCGGGCAACGGCTCAGGTTGGCCAAAAAACTGCTGGCCGAAACCGATTTGAAAATTTACGAAATCGCCGAGTCCGTCGGTTTCAGTTCCTCCAAATATTTTGTGAAAGTGTTTCGGAACGAATCGGGCATGACGCCGAAACAATTTCGCAAATACCATACGTAGCGCGGAGGTGTTCATCCATGAACGTGCGGACAGGAAAGATCCGGCCGTTGAACCGGCAAGCACGTCTGTTGCGGAGATTGGCCGTCATGATGTTATCCGTGATCGTTCCCTGTATAGGGCTCTCTTCCCTTTTGGCTGCTTGCGCAACGGAAAACCGTCCTGCATCTGCCGGAAAGGAATCCGTCCTCTCCTCTTCTCCCGTAAAAATTACGTTCTGGAACGTAATCACGAACGACCGGAGGCACGAAATGCTCTCCGTCGGCATCCGCCAATTCAACCAATCCCGCTCCGACATTCAGATCGTGCCGTATTTTTATGAAACGGAGTCTTACAAAAACAAATTGAAAGTGGCGATGTTTTCGGGAAAAATGCCGGATCTGTTTTACTACTGGACCGGCGAGTCTTTCAAGTACATGGTCGACTCGCAAATTGTCGCCGATTTGACGGAATTTGTAGAAAATCATGAAAATTTTTCCAACCGCTTTCATCCGGACACGCTGATCAGTTCCCAGTATTACGGAAGAATATACGGAGTGGCGCATTCCATCCACCATGTGCTGATCTGGTATAACAAGCGCCTGTTCGCGGAACACGGATTGACTCCGCCTGAAACCTGGGAGCAATTTTTGCAGATCGTCGACATATTAAAAAGCAAAGGGATCACCCCGATTGCCGTTTCCGGCAAAGAACGGTGGCCGCTCTTGCATTGGTACGCCTATCTGGCGCACCGTCTGGGGGGATCTTCGCCGTTCGACCGCGCATTAAAGGGAGCGGGAGACTTTACCGATCCGAGCTTTATCCAGGCGGCCCGCCTGTTCCGCGAACTCGTAAACAAAAAACCGTTCATTGAAGGTTTTCTCGGACTGGATTTGCCGACGGCGGAAAAAGCTTTTCTGTCGGGAGAGGCCGCGATGTATCTGCAGGGCGATTGGGGAGCGGAAAAGCTCCTGCGGAACGGAGACATCGGTTATTTCCGTTTTCCGACCGTACATGGCTTTGGAGAAGCAAGGGAATATTACGGCGGTTTTGCCGTCGGCTGGGCGATTGCCGGACGAAGCAACCGGGAGGCGGCATTCAGGGTGCTGGATTATATGCTGAGCGAACCGGAAAGGACCCGGTTTGTGGAGGGCACAGGCACGCTGTCCACATTGAAAGAAATGCGGTTGTCCAAAGAAAATATGCTTCCGGAAGCCTATGAATACGTCCGATTCATTTCCCGGGATCCTGTCGGCTATTTCGGGTTTTACGATCAGCAGCTTGAGCCCCGGCGCGCCCAACTGTTATTGGACGCCATCGTCAAGCTGGCTGGAGAGGAGCAGATGGATCAGCGGCAGATTGAAGATTTAATGAGAACGGTCCGTTAGCGGCCGGCCGCCTGTCAGCGGCATCATGCGCGTTGCGGCCCGGCCTGTCGCATCCCGCTCTATCTGATCGCAGGAACAAACATTTGAGCTTTGCTATTTTATGCTCTCTATGAGCCTTTCTATAAAAATGGTGATGACATAGTGCCGATGGTTCGCCAGCGGAAGCCACAGTCCGTAAGCGGCCAGCGCCAGGACCGCAAAGAGAACCGCATCTTTCAGATGTTTTGTCCACAATAACCTGGCCAGCACCGCTCCTGTTAACGCCAGAAACCAAAAGTGGAATGCAACCATATTATTTGCGGGTCATCCCTTTCTTTTTTTGAATGGCGGCTTTGAACCAAGTGACCGCAAGCAGCATAACGGGAAGGACGATAGCGAACATGCAGCAAAAGATAAAATTGTATTTGGTGCTCCACTCGATGTTTTGGATGGGGTTATCGTAAATGGTAAGAGCCAGAGCGCACAAAATCGTGCCGAGCACAATAAAAAACGGCCACTTCACCGACGGCTGAAACAGTTGATTCAGGCATTCGTACGCGCCGTAAACGAGGATCAGCAGTTTAATAAAGATCAAAATCAGCAACACGACCGATATGACGGAATGAACGTTGATGGTCGCCCCTCCGGACGTGATTTCCTGCACGACCGTATATACCGGATACGCCAGTTTGGAAGCGCGCTCGACGCCGACCAGACCGATGATCATAAAGATAATGGCACTCAGCGAGAGACTTGCCGTCCCAATCCCCCAAACGAAGGAACGGCCCGGTCTGTTCCCCGTATGCGGAAGGAACATCATCATCGCCAAGGTTTCCAGATAAGGAAATCCGAAGAAGGAATGGCTGCGGAGCATCGTCTCTCCGATATTTGTCTGCAATACAGGCTGCAATCTGTCCCATTGCCACTCGGACAAAGCCAGCATTAAGACGAACCAAAAAGGAAAAAACAAAAAAGGAGTAACAAACTGATTCAACCGCGCAACCGTTTCGACCCCCTGGGCTACAGTATAGCAAACGACAAACAGAAACATGACGTGAAAAACCGTAGGCGGCGTTCGCGGCATAATGGTGCCGTTCAAAAAATCGCTCAGATTTCGCAACACCCATCCGCCAATAAGACAAAAATAAACAAAAAACAACATGGAAACGGCAATCCCGAGCGGGCGTCCGAGCGCGGAAACCGGAATTTGCGCCAGGCTTTGCCCGGGATAATAACGGTACAGAAGAATCCAGACCAGGGAAACCAGGATCCCGAACAATCCCGCCCACCAGGGCATGAGCCAGGCATCCTGCTTCCCTTGGGAGATTAACGATTGGATGAGCACGAACAAAGTGGTGCCCAGAATATAATTATTGGTCAGTAATATAAATTGCCAACGCGAAATAATTTTCGATTCCCCCTCTAAAATCTGGCGTTAATATTTCCCGCGTGACGAAATTGGGTATGTACGTTCAGCTCCAATTCCGCGTCGCTCCATTCGATGCGGTCCTTCCTGTTGGACAGGCCGTTACGGGACAACGTTTTTTCCAGGCTCCTGCCGATCCGCAACAGATCCCATCCCCGATTCTTTGTTTTGTTATAAAAATCTTCCATTTTTTCCTGCGCATATTGCGTAAATTCCTTCTCCAACCGTTCCACTTGTTCCCGGGTTTTCGGAAAATATTCATAATCCAGCGTGTTGGAAAACTCGAGATCGATATCGAAACGCGCCACGGGTTTGCCCCGGCGAAACGTTATGGATTGGCGGAAATAAGTCGGTTCAATGACCGCCGTCATTTTCAGCCCGTTTTTATAAAACCGCAGGGCATGCTGTCCTTTTTCTCCGGTCAGCACATGGTACCATACCAAATCCATGTCGCTGATCCGGCTCAACATCCGGTCCTCCCGGAAGACGGCCCCGTTCAAAATCTGAACATTATTTTTATTGGCATCGATAGTTGACACCCTGCCGTTAATATCCATCTCTCCGCTTCCGTTCTTCCTGATCATGGGCAATACGAACATCTCTTTTCTTTGCATCCGTTCGCTGACGTCCCTCACATGGATATGATCGCCCGTAAGCAGGGAGAAATCGTTCAGCATTTGCAACCTGGATTCATACGCTTCGGCAGGCACGCGGTCCAACACCGTAAATGTCTTCATGATCTCCGATACGGAACCGTCGGCAACGAGGATCGGAATCGTCGATCTTCCGTTCGGCTGCACCTCGATATAATTCACGATGTCGCGGAGCCCTTGCTTGGCAATCCGTTCCGAAACGATCAATATGCGAAAATGGGAAAGCAAAAGCCGCCGTGACATCAATTCATAAGCCTTGGACCGTGTTTCTCCATATGATTTGCCGCTAACCTCATAGGTATATACGGGCGCCTGGCCCGCCCCGGATTCGCCTTTGGTCGTGGCGCCGCTGAACGGATTGACAACCTGGTAATACACTTTATGTTCGCCCGTCTCCGGGTCGATATCGACCCCCATCATGGTCACCAGCGCCAGTTGGTCGATTTCCACTTTGTCCCAGCAGGCTGTCAGGAATACCCCCGCTGACAGCAAGCTGATGAGCAAGAAGATGATTCTGATCATCAGATCCGTGATCCCCTCCATGTTCAGCCGAGCTATTTTTTCATTTTCAATTTCTCCAAATACCTGGGCCGCCGGTTAATATAGGGTCTGGGCAATCTGGCGAAAATTTCTTTCCAGTCCGCAAAGTGAGCGGGCACAACGGGGGACAAATACGGGATGCCGAACGATTTGATGGAAACAAGATGGGCCATCAAAAAGAGCAGTCCGCATAAGATGCCGACCAACCCCATAAATCCGGCCAAAAAGATAAAGGTAAAACGAATCAGACGCTGGGACATGCCAAAACTGTAGGTCGGCACGACAAAATTGGCAATGCCCGTCACGGATACGACAATCACGACCGAGGCGGAAATCAGACCGGCTTCGACGGCCGATTGTCCCAGGACGATCGCCCCGACGATCGAAAGCGCCTGGCCGATCGCCCGGGGCATGCGGAGCCCGCCTTCGCGAATAATTTCGAACATGATTTCCATTAGAAAAACTTCCGCCAGGGTCGGCAAAGGCGCGCCTTCAGTTTGCCCCGACAAATTAATCAGCAATTGGGTGGGCAACAATTCCTGATGGAATGTTGTCACAGCCACAAAGATAGAAGGGACGAAAACGGCGATTAAAAAGGATAAAAAGCGGAGCCAGCGGATAAACGTGGCGATATCCGCGCGCTCGTAATTGTCTTCCGGCGAACTGAAAAATTCAAAGAACACCATCGGAGCGTACAGTACATTGGCGGTTCCGTCCACCATAATGGCCACTTTTCCGTCCAGCAATTGCGACGAGACCATGTCCGGTTTTTCCGTATTGCTTAACGTCGGAAAAGGACTCCATTTCCGGTCCTGAATATATTCCTCGATATAAGCGCTATCCAGCACGCTTTCCGCGCGGATCGCCAAAAGCCGTCGCCTTACTTCCTGGACCAGCGGTTCCGGAGCGGTCTGATCGATATACGCCATCATCACGGTTGTCTGGGTTTGGTCGCCGATCTTCATCTGTTCAAACCGCAGATGCGGATTGCGGATTCTTTTGCGGATCAGGCCCATATTGATACGGATATCTTCCGTAAACCCCTCGTGCGGACCGCGAACGGTATGTTCCGATTTCGGTTCTTCCACTTGCCGGTGCTCAGTACCGAACACCTGGATCAATTGAATGCGTTCGCCGTTCGAATCGGACACCACACACTGGCCTGAAAGCAAGGCGTCGGCAATTTGCCGTTGCAATTGGTTGGGATGCACTGCCGAAAGCTCGATATCCTGAATCAAATGAGTTCCAAGATCCGGGGACGGCTCCACTTCTTCGTAAGTGTCCACCCTTAACGATTTCATGATATAATTGTCGACCACCCCCCGATCGGCCAAAGATTCCAGATACATACACTGCACGGTCGTTCCGTCCTTCAGCCGCACAGACCGGAGAATAAGGTCGGGAGGAGAACCCAACTTTTTTTGTATTTCCTGAAGAAGGGACTTCCATTTCGCCGCATTGTCATTGTTTTTTTGCATACAACGCCTCCGAATCGACCTGACGGCCGGTTTCAGATTTCTTCGTTCGTCCTTTCCGCTTCGCCGTACGGATACGGGCCTGTCAACCGGTGCGATGTCTGCCGGCTTTCACATTCGTCAACCGGCGGTTTTGCCCCGGCTCCGGTATTGTCCCGTCAACCGTTTTCCAGGCTTCCCTTATTATTCCACCGTGCGGTGATGCTATACCGTGCCTCCGCGCTTCAAACCATTTTTCTCTCTGTCCGCAAGCACAAAAAAACAGCCCTTGGAAAAAGGCTGTTTCAGATTACAGACAAAGTGTCATAAAAAAAGGGTGGGTATCCGTTCTTCACCTCCGTTGACACCGGGAAATCAAGAATAGACATTGCGGTTATTTCCCGGTGTCAAAGTCGGCCGCCAGGTCTTTCCGAACGGATCCCCATCCCTTGGCCAGGACTTTGTTCTTGGAAAAAGGCTGTTTCTCTGCACATGGTTTCGGCACGGTTCATTTCGTCAGTCCCACCGGCTGCTGTTTTACGACGTTTAACGGTTCCATTTCCGCGCGGGAAGCGGATAACGTGGCGCATTCCCGGAAAGCGAAATGCTTGCAGCCCCGGCATTTTTCACAATCCAACCGCGTCAGCGCAAAGTTGATCGCTTCCCCGGTATGTTCAAAGAAATGCTCTTTTCCGATCACTTGATCAAGTCCTGTTTTCTCCAACACTTCCTTCGGCTGGGGCTGAATACCTGAAATGATGACGATTCCGTTATGTTTTTGAAAATCTTTGACCAACCCGGCCAGATACGATTCGCCGGTCGTATCCATAAACGGGACCTTGCCCATTCTTAGCAGCAAAATTTTCGGCCGGTAGTGGATCGTGCTCATCACCGATTTTTCAAACATCGCCGCCGCTCCGAAAAACAGCGCCCCTTGAATGGTGTACACGGCGATTTGCGGGCAATCGTGCCCGTCCCTGACCATGTAAGGCACCATTTTTTCATGCTTCAGGGAAGGATCGGGCAACACTTTGGAAACGGTTAACACATCACTCATCCGCTTGACAAACAAGGCGGCCGCCAGAATGAGCCCGATTTCAACGGCTGTCGTCAGATCGGTCAGTACCGTAAGCAAAAAAGTGGCGACCAGCACGAGCGAGTCGCTCGTCTTTATTTTCAGGATATGGATAAATTCTTTCCGTTCGCTCATATTCCAGGCCACAACCATTAAAATGGGCGCCATGCTGGCCAACGGAATATGGGAGGCAAAAGGGGCAAACAATAACAATACCAGCAACACCACGATACTATGTATCATTCCGGAAACCGGGCTGGCGGCGCCGTTCTTGATGTTGGTCGCCGTCCGGGCGATGGCGCCGGTGGCCGGAATCCCGCCAAAACACGGCGTGACGATGTTGGCGATCCCTTGTCCGATCAATTCCCGGTTGCTGTCATGCCGTTTGCCCGTCATACCGTCCGCCACTACCGCCGACAGAAGCGACTCGATTCCGCCAAGCATGGCAATAATGAAAGCGGGCTGAAGCAACTGAACCATTCGTTCGAACGTCATTTCCGGAAAGCGGAAAGCGGGCAGCGTCCCTGCAATGTCGCCATACGTCGAACCGATCGTGGCCACTTTTCCGTTAAAAAAGAGCACTGCCGCCAGAGTGGAAACAATCAGTCCCAGAAGGGAACCGGGAATTTTGGGGAACCACCTGGGCGTAAGCAAAATGGTCACGAGACAAATAACAGCCGTGACGACGCTGTACACATTGACGGTTGAAAGATGCATGCCGATTTCTTTCATATTCGACAAAAACTCTTCATGTTTCTGGATGTCCTTAAGCCCCAGAAAATTGGGAATTTGCCCGGTGAATATAATCACCGCAATGCCGGACGTAAAGCCGATCGTCACCGGCCGGGGAATAAACTGAATCAGCATCCCGAACCTGAAAAGCCCCATGAGAACCAGAATAATGCCGGACATAAATCCGGCGATCAGTAAATTTTCGTAGCCGTATTGCATCACGATGGCAAACAGAATCGGAACGAAAGCGCCTGTCGGCCCCCCGATCTGATACCGGGAACCGCCGAACAAAGAAATCAGAAAGCCGGCGATAATGGTGGTATAAATGCCGTACTGGGGATTCACCCCCGAAGCAATAGCAAAAGCCATCCCCAACGGAATGGCAATAATCCCTACAATGATTCCCGAGATCAGATCTCTCCGGAAAGCATCCGCATTATACCCTTCAAATCGCCCCGACCACTTCAACCTGAACCCTTCTTTTTCTCGTAATGGAATAGAATACAATTCGAAATATACACCCGGCCGCAATACTTGTCAATGAGGAAATTGCGTCAAGAGCGGGATACGGAGGAAGACAACCGGCGGCCTCAAAGTGATTTCAATCATTGTACCCGATCGTTGGTTTGGTACAATGAAATCAGCGAGGTGATTCACGATGGCATGCGACCTCCACGGGAACCGCGCGTGCTTCCGCAACGTCCCCATTTTCAAAGATCTGACGGCGGAAGAAGCCGAACGGTTAGCCGAAACTGTCCGCTCAAAACGGTACAAAAAAGGGGAAATCGTGTTCCGTGAAGGGGAGAAATCGGAGACCCTCTTTGTTTTGAACGAAGGAACGGTCAAAATCTCGAAAATGTCCGATACCGGAAAAGAGCAAATTCTGCGCATCCTGTTTCCCGGGGACTTTTTCGGTCTTTCCTCCATGCTGCACGATAAAACCCATTATGCGAACGCCGAGGTTCTGGATCCTGCCGTGATCTGTTTTATTAAAAAACAAGATTTTCGAAAAATGATGGAACGCAACCCGAAGCTAGCCTACCGGGTTCTGTTGGCCGTCAGCGAGCGGCTCGAACAGACGGACGAATGGCTGGGTACGATCAGCCTTATGGAAGCCGATCGGCGGCTGGCCAAACTGTTGCTTCTGTTTTACGAAAAAAACGGTGCGCAAACGGTCATGCGTCTGCCTGCACAAAAAAAGGAGCTGGCTGCCTTTTTGGGCATAACTCCCGAAACGTTGAGCCGGAAACTCGCCCGCTTTGAGGAAAAAGGTCTGTTGGAGCTCAACCGGAACAGCATTATCGTCCGCCGGCCTGAGCTTTTAAGGAAATATGCGGGTTGCCGTGAAACGGCTGATCGGCCACTTTAATGGATTCTGTGGGACAGCCCGTGACGGCATCGTCCAAATCGTCGTACAGTTCCTCCGGCACCTCCACAATTCCCTGATTGTTGTCGCCATTTAAGATATTTTCGGCCAACCCCTCATCATCGTAATCGAAAATATCCGGGGCTACCGCGCCGCATGCACCGCAGGCGATACAAGTCTCTTTGTCGACGATGGTGTATTTGGCCATCGCTTTTCCCTCCTGTCCGACTGAAAAAGTTTTGTTTCTATTATCAGCATAATAGAAACGGACAAAAGTTCCTTGACCTGTATCAAGTTCCAAAAAGAAACTTGCCGCAAAATAAGGAATGGAAAGCCAAACTCGCCGGAAGGCAATCATTTCACTTTCTGTGCATTTTAGCACAATAAATCGATAGTCTCCTGGGGTCCTTTACACATTCAGCCCCTGAATACCCAATGGTTCGTCGACTTTGATACGAACCGAAAGTGAAAAAAATGCCGACAGAAAAAATTTCCGTCGGCTTATACGGTGGAACGGCGGATTGCCGAAAAGTTCCCGGTCAATCGGTCACGGTTTCCGGCTTGTACGTGAACGCCCCCTCATGCGGCTTCGTTCTCCGGATGAAGAAGGCCAGCGCCAGAGCGACCACGGTCATCCACATGGACACCTCGAAGGCGAGATCGATACCGTAGATCGTCGCTTGTTGGGAAATCTCCAGCAATTTGGCCTGGTTAGCCGCATCGTTCGGATTGATATGCGCGGCCAGCACCAGTTCTTTGCCTTTGGAGGCCGCAGCATTCGAGAAAATCGTGACCAGCAACGCCGTGCCCAGCGCGCCGGCGACATTTCTCAACGTCTGGGACATCGCGGATCCGTGCGCATTCAGACGCTGCGGCAGCTGATTTAAACCCGCCGTCTGAATCGGCATCATCATGAGCGACATGCCGAACATCCGGAGCGTGTAGACCAGCAGCATGTGGTTATACGTCGTATCGGCCGCAAGCCTGCTCAATTCGTAAGTCGTTATGGCAGTAATCGTCAACCCGATCACCGCCAGCCAGCGTCCGCCAATCTTGTCGAAAATCATGCCGGTAACCGGAGACATCAGCCCCATCAGCAAAGCTCCCGGCAACAGGAGCAAGCCGGACTCCATCGGGCTAAACCCCCGTATCGTCTGAAGAAAGAGGGGCAGAAGAATCATCGCGGAAAACATGGCCATCGTCACGATCACGTTAATCACGGTCGTCAAGGCGAACATGTCGTACTTGAACACCCTGAATTCCAGAATCGGCGTTTCTGCCCGCAATTCCCTCCATACAAACAAAAGCAGGAATACGGCGCCGACAGCCAGGCTGACGACGACTCGCGCGCTGTCCCATCCGTCATTGGCCGCATCGCTCAATCCGTACAGCAGTCCTCCGAAACCGGCGGTTGAGAAAATAACCCCCCAAATATCCAATCTGGGAGACGACGTGGACGTGACGTTCCGCATCGACACCGCTCCGAATACGAGGCTTAGTATCGTCAGCGGCAATATGATATAAAACAAAACGCGCCAGGAATAGTGCTCCACGATCCATCCCGACAAGGTAGGTCCGACGGCCGGAGCGAAAACCATGGCGAGCCCCATCATCCCCATCGCTTTTCCCCGCTGCTCGATAGGAAAAACGGTGAGGAACACCACGGTCATGAGCGGCATCAGAATTCCGGCGCCCGTCGCCTGGATCAGACGTCCTGTCAGCAGGATGCCGAATCCGGGCGCGACGGCGCAAAACAAGGTTCCAACGGCGAACAGGCCGGTTGCCCACATAAACAGCTGCCGGGTCGTAAATCGTTCAATCAAATACGCGCTGACCGGCACCAAAATCCCGTTGACCAGCAAAAAGCCGGTAATCAGCCATTGAACCGTATGTTCGCCAATTCCCAGATCATTCATTATTCTGGGCAGAGCAACGTTCAGCAACGTCTGGTTTAATATGGACATAAAGGCCGCAATGAGTAACGAGGCCACGATAGGCCCTTTTTTCAGCCGGTTGTTTGCCATTTCCATTTTTCACGTATCCTCTCTGGCTTGTTGCAAAATTTGAATGATGGTTTCGTGAATCCGAAGCAAATGATCCACATCTTCATCGGACAATTGACGTAACGGGGACAGCCGCTGCATGATGCGTTCGTTTGCCTTCACCACCAACTCTTCTCCGGCCGGTGTCAGGTTCAGGACAACGGACCTCCTGTCCTTCTCCGGTCGTTCCCGCTCGATGAGGCCCGCCCGTACGAGACGTTCCACAATTCCGCTCACGGTGCTGGCTCCTGTGTACATAAGCTCAGACAACTCGTTCAAGCCGATGTGGGGATATTTTTTTAAGATTCGAAGAACTAAAAATTGGATCGGGGTGACGCCGCAAGCTTCGGCTTCTCTGCGGGTCGCCTGGAAAAATGCCTGATTCAACTTCCGCAACGAATCGCCAATCCGGACAATCGGGCTTCGCTCATCCATGTTTTCCAATGATTCGCCTCCTAATAATTCGCATACGAAATATATTAATGTTCCCCTTCCCTTTCGTCAAGAAAAAAAAGAACCGCACGAGTCCGTTTAAAACGGATTCATGCGGCCGATCCTTTTATTTTCTCCCGTTTTGTCACGCCCTCCGGAGAAAGGATAAAACCCGGCAAAGGCGTAATATAACGGAATCGCTTGTGTTCGTTCTACCATGCGGGCAAAAAGGTGTTTTATGGCAAATTCCTTCAGCATTTGTACGTCATCGATTATACCATAAATTAACCAACTTGAATGGGGTGGTTATACAAGGGCAAGGGACGTGTTTGTGGTTTACAATGGTTTATTACAATGGTTTACAACGGGGCAAACAGTCCGGAAAGCAGTCCAACGGCGGACATATCGCTGTAACGAAGCTCATTATGAATGAACAACACCCGAAATGTGGTCCGGCGGAAATAATTTAATGACCGGGCCATATCCTTGGTACCCGGTCATTTTTTCCGTTCTGGTTTTGGCGAATGCGTTGAGAGGCGACATCCGACCCGGATTTCAATCCAGCCACACCGTTTTTTCCAGGAAAGAAGTCCGCTCGGACGAATGCGGCGGCATATCGGGATAGCCGACATAAACGAGAGCGACCATTTCCGACGGCGGGCGCAACCCGAAAGCTTCCAGCATCTTCGGGTGATAGAGGGGTTCGCCGGTTCGCCAGATGGCTCCCAGCCCCAACCCGTGAGCGGCAAGCAACATATTTTGAACGGCGGCATGCGTCGCCGCCAGATCTTCTTTCCGTTTGACCGCCGGCTCCTCCGGCAAAACCGCCGCCACGGCGATCACGGCCGGAGCCCTGAACGCTTTGGCCTCCTGCTGCCTGCGAAGCCGCTCTTTTTCCTCTTCCGTGAGGTCTTTCGCTTTTTCCAGAGCGATGTCCGCATAAACGTTTCCCAACACCTTGCGCCCTTCCCCGGTCATGACAAAAAAACGCCACGGTTCGGAACGGTAATGATCGGGAGCCCAAACGGCCGCTTCCAGCAATTTTTCGATCAGATGGCGCGCCACGGGGTCCGGTTTGACTTTGCCCACGCTTCTGCGGGTGCGAATGGCTTGCCATACTTCCATGAAAACATCACTCCTTCGCCGGATGGAAACTTGACTTGCCTATCTCCGCAAGATCAACAAATACAAAAAATAGGGCGCGCCGATGAGAGCGGTAAGGATTCCCGCGGGAATTTCCGCGGGAGGCATGATCACCCGTCCGATCATATCCGCGGTCACCAACAGGAGCGCCCCGAACAGGGCGGATAACGGGATGACGAAGCGAAAATCGGGGCCGATCAGGTATTTCACCAGATGCGGCACGATCAATCCGACAAACCCGATGGTTCCCGCCACGGCTACCGAGCTGCCGGCCAAAGCGACGACCAGGGCGAGCAGAAGCAGTCGGGCGAGATGCACTCTCAGCCCCAATCCTCTGACACTTTCTTCGCCCAGCTGCAGCATCGACAGCACCCGGGAAAAGAAAAAGGCGAGCGGAATGCCGGCCAGCGTCCATGGCGCGATCATCCCGACATGCGGCCACGTGCGGGCATAGAGGCTTCCCTTCAGGAAAACCAGGGCCTGTGCGGCATTCGGCGCATATTTGACCAAGAGCAACGTGATGAGCGCCTGCAAACCGCTGCCCACGGCCACGCCGCTGAGCACCAGGCGGGTGGGAGCGATGCTCCCTTTCCGGTAAGCCAGCAAAAACACCAGTCCTCCGGCAGCCGCCGCGCCGCAAAACGACGCGACGGGCAAGGTGTAAGCGGGAAAATCCGGAATCATGAGCAGCAAGATGGCGATCACCAGACCGCCGCCCGCGTTGAGGCCGATCAAATCGGGCGCCGCCATCGGATTGCGGGTCACCCCCTGGATGACGGCACCGGCAACGGCCATATTCATCCCGACCAATATCGCGATCAGAAGCCTGGGCAGGCGATATTCAAATACAATGCCCTGTCCCTTCCGCCACTCCTCAACCAACTGCTCCAAAGAAACGAAGACCGCCCCGAACCGCAGACTGAGCGCCGCGAAAACGAGCAAAAGCCCTAAACCGGCGGCAAACAGGATCCAAAATCGCCGTCTTGTGATCATTCGTTGCGGCCTCATACGCTCCCCCCTTTATTCCGCCGCATCAGATACAGAAAAAACGGGGTTCCCGTCAAGGCCGTAATGATTCCGACCGGTGTTTCCACGGGATAAAACAACATCTGTCCGACCAGATCCGACAACAGCAGCAAATCGGCCCCCAACAGGATGGACAACGGAATCAGGAGGCGATAGTTCGGTCCTGCCATCAGCCGCGCCATATGCGGCACCATCAGTCCCACAAAACCTATGGGCCCCGCCAGGGCCACAGCCCCTCCCACCAATACGGATGCCGTCAACATCGCAAGCCGGCGAATCAAAGCCACTCTTTGCCCGAGGCCGCCTGCCATTTCGTCGCCGAGCGCCAGCACATTCAATTGCGAACTGAACAACCAGCTTAACAGCACGACCGGGAACAAGCCGAACAGCGCGATTTGGATGTCGGTCCAGTTTGCGCCGGACAATTTCCCCGCCATCCAATACAAAATGTCAGACAAGGTCGCTTCGTGCATAAGCAACAGCCCCGTCGTCAACGAACCGAAAAAGAAAGAGACGGCAAGCCCTGCCAATACCAGCCGGACGGGTGTATATCGTCCCTGCAAAGAGAGGAGATATACAACAATGCCGCCGAGGAACGATCCGAAAAAAGCGCTCGGCAAAATGAGCAACGAAGCGTCTTTCGTGTCGAACAAAAGGAGGCCGAGCACCACAAACAGGGAGGCCCCCTGGTTCACTCCGATCACCTCGGGATCCGCCAGATCGTTGCGCGTCATTCCCTGCAGCAGGCATCCGGCCACAGCCAGAACGGCCCCGAGCAGCATCGCAAGCAACGCCCGCGGCAGGCGAACGTTCCATACCGTATAGGCCGCCAGACTGTCGGTCTTCCCATTGAACAATTCAAACCAATGCTCGAACGAAAGGCCTTTGACCCGCCAAAACAGGGAAACCGCCAGCGCCGCAAGCAATAGCGCGAACAAGCAAAATACAAGTAAAAGAAAGGAAGGAACGGAACGCCTTTGTCCGTTCATTCCCGTTGTCTCCGCCATGGCCATTCCTATTTCCCCTGGCCGTTCAGAAGCGCCGCGGCTTCATCCACAATCAGCCCTGCCGCAATCGGACCGCGCGAACGCGACCAAAGGTCACGGTCCACTTCGTATACCCGGTTTTCCTTCGCCGCTTTCAATTGGTTAAACAGCGGGTTTTCCTTCAGTTTAGCGATCCCGTCCCCGTACAGAAACAGCACGTCGGGATTCAGTTCGGCCAGCCGTTCCACCGTCATTTTGGCAATGTCCGCGTTTCCTTCCGTTTTGGCTTTCTCCCCGTCAAACACGTAATTCAGTCCGATATCTGTCATCAGGCTGGCGATAAACGAGTTTTTCACCCATACGCTCATATCATCCTCAAATACGCCAACGACCAGCACCGATGAAGAGGTTCCGATTTTTTCTTTCGCCTGCTTGATTTTGGCTTCCAGATCCGCTCTGACTTTCTTCGCCTGATCCGGATTTCCGAACACGTCGGCCAACAGATCGACATTGTCCAAAATCGTTTGATAACTTCGGTCGCTTAAGGCAATGGTCGGGGCAATTTTTTCCAACTCTCCCTGAATCAATTTGGCGCGTTCCGGATTGGCAATGATCAGATCCGGTTCAAGCGAACGAATCACTTCCAAATTCGGTTCTTTGCGCTCCCCGACGTCGGTAAATGTTCCTACCTGGTCTTTTATGTAGTCCGGCACGCGGGTATCGCCCGAACCGGCAATCCCGGCAGGCTGAACGCCCAGGGACACGAGCGTGTCGACAATGTAAAAATCGAGCGCGACGGTCTTCCGGGGAATGCTTTCAATCGGCGTCTCCCCCCACAGGTGTTTTACCGTTTTTTTCCCGTCATTCGCGGATGCGGGCGGAGCAGCCGTCGCCGCCGGCGGCGGGGAGGATGCATTGCCGGAAGCATCGGCGGAATTGGCGTTTCCCGAACCGGACTGGCCGCAGCCCGACAACCCGAGCATCAGCGCGAGACCGGCCAACAACACAAGGTTTCTGTTTCCCCTGCCTATCCGAAAAGAACGTTTTGACATTTGTCATTCCCTCCGCAAATAAGATGAATGTAATGATAGTGATATTCATTCTCATACATATTATATCTTTTGTCTTCGGGTTTGCAATACCTTTTTTCCGGATCGCGGCACGATTTCATCAAACGATCGGCAGCACGCCATGCAAACGGATTGACGGCACGCCATCAAATGATCGGCAGCTTGGCGCAGATACGGGGCGACCAAGAGGAATCCCGGGCGGCGGACGATTCGATATGGCTGTTTTCGAGAGACCGTTCCAAACCTTTATCATACATCGTCATGGCATACAGACAGGGAGTCATGATTAAAAAAGCGTATCTTTTGGAAAACTGGGAAGCGGTTACCAAAGAGAAAGGCCCCCCTCATCATCGTTTATTGAGATTGATTATTATTATTACTCTAGATAGATCATACAAAATTCGTTAGGATTGAACATGGACATTTGCGTCCACTTTTTGGAAAGATGCGGTTTCCGCAGACAGATGATCACACCGTGACCTCGCTCATCGCATAAACATGGCAGAAGGAGACGGAAAGATCCGTTCTCCCATAAAAGACGAAAACCCGCAAGCGGGTCCGTACGATTTGCGGGTTGCGGGCCGGCAACACAAATGAACCTCCAACACCGCCGTAAAAGCGGGACTGGAGGTTCATGTGCAACTCGAAACCATCAAAAGAGGAGGCGTAAAGATCCGACATGTACTTTGGTGACGGCCTTCAGTATGAAGCGGAGTTCACCGTGCCGCGGCTTATTGTTGCGTCGTCTCTTCGGTTTCCAGGAAAAGTTTGCCGCCTTCTCTGAACTTCTTCACGATCCGTTTTTCCGGAAATTTTCCTTGTTCATGCACCCATTCGGTGATTTTCCCGATGACTTCCGCTTTCTCCCGATCGGCTTGCTCCTGCGTGATTTTCCCTTCCTTCAATTGCTGATCAATCTTTTCCGCCGCCGGTTTGGCCAAAAGATCAATCAAGTCCTGCACGTCCACACCTTTTTCCTCGGCCAGATCCGCAAACGACTTACCGGAAGCGAACGCCTGTTTCAAATCTTCGTTACTGATGCCGAGCAGCTTGGCAATGTCGTTCATATCCAGTTTGAATCCAAAACGGATTTGCTTGCCGAATTCGCCCGCAGGATGCTTGGCATCCAGCAGCTTATCGAGATTCTCCTCAAATCTCGCTTTCTGTTCTTCCAACGCTTTATTGAACGAATCCATCAGCGCTTGCTTAAGATCGTCCCGCGATACGCCTTGTTCCTCGGCAATTTGGGCCAGCGTTTTGCCTTCGGCCAATTTTTCCCGGAACGCTTTCCGATCCAGCTTCAACAAATCCAGCACGTCTTGGCTCAGCGCATTCCCGCCGAACAATCCCGGGTGGACAAACTTGTGCACGATCGCCTTCTCCGCTTTTCCGTCCGTTTGGCTTTGCGGCGCGTCCGCTGCGGCATCGGCGTAAGCGCTCGCCGGTATCATGGCGGCCAGCACAACCGCTGCGCCCAACATTTTAAACGTCCTCTTCATTTTTCATCACTCCCGTATATGTATGGTTTCATATGGTTCATTATGTGCCGGCAACCTTAACCTAAAGTTAAGCAAACCTAAAATGTTCCTTAAAAAAACGAAAAACCGCTCCCGCAAGCGGACTTTGAAAAACGAAAATAACCCGTCCGCATTCGACAGCCTGCGGTACGGGTTACTTGGTAACGTTTTACCTTTGTACGGTTCATGCGTTCGAGGTTTTCAAACCTTGCGGACGTTTGCCGCCGATCATCCAAACAGACGGTCCTGCCGTTGCTGCGCAACGGTTTCACCGATCCTTCCTCCATCGCGTGTAGACGATATAATCCGTGGAAACACCGGCGTGTCCCAACTGCCTGATCATCGAAGCGATGTTTCCCCTGTGATAAGTGCCGTGATTGACGATATGCCGGGCGATTTCCGCAATGCTGTTTTCCAATCTCTCTCCTTTCGTGTTGTTGTACACGATGATTTTTTCAGGATCGTCCTGCCCGGAAAGAAACCGCCGGATACGCGCGTGCAGATCGTTGAAGTGATCCTGCGCTTCCTGAACGTTGGCGAATCGTTTCGTCTCCACCGCCCGCGGACTGATTCCGTTCATTCTTGAAAGCCATGCTTCGTCCACGGCGGCAATATGTCCGAACGTTTCGGCGACCGACGAAAACACGTTGTTTACATGGGCCGTAAATACGCCTTCGGGAAGCGCCGAGACATGTTGAAGCAATCGTTCGTTCGCCCAAGCGTGATAATCGAGAAGCTCCAAAATTAACGGATTCATTGTTTGGTCCTCCTGTACCGTTTTGGCCGCAGCGCACGCAATCATTACCGTCTTGGCGTATGCCCGGCGCCGTGATTTTCTGTAATGGCGGCAGATATCCTGTTCCCTTGTCACTTTGTTTTATTATAACGGATGTTCGCGATCAAAGGGAACCAAAAAATGTCAATCCAACGATTCTATTTTTCTATCGATGAAAAAATGCATCGAAAAGAGATTCGGTTTTCATTTTAGATCCCGCTTTCCTGCCTAACTCTGCCCTTCCGTCACGGGATGTGTTTGAAAATCGGCCGAACCGGCATTGCAACGGGCCTCGCCTTTCCGCCCCTTGTCCGTCCGCCGACCCATGCGGCGTTTTGTTCCGCGTCCGTTCGGGATGGATGCGAAACAGCTCCCTCCGTACAGTTTGTCCAGACCGGATACCCGTCCATTCTTCTTTTCAATCGCTTTGCATTGTCAATTTCTCGTAATGGTGAACCCGGCCTGCCGAATCGGTAATGTCGATGGTGATCTTCCAGGTGCCCGTTCCGTTCAAAAAGTCGCCGTCCGCTTCATACGTATACTTGTCAAATCCTTCGAACCCGTAAGGATCGGGGCCGCCCGTCCTGTATTCGAACGGAATGACGATTTTTTTCCCGTCTTCACCCTCTTTGCCGGCTTGCACGTTCACTGATACCGGCGCGCCGATTCCCTTCGGCAACCATATATCCAGCCGGAAACGCCGTCCATTCGTTTCCTCGGCGCTCATCCGGAAGGACATGTGCGCATTGTCCCCCATGACATGCCAATATAAAGGTTGGGACGCAACGCTTTTTTCGGGCGGCGCGGTTGTGGAAAGCATGCCTGCAAAAACGAACGCGGCAAGTGCCAAAACGACTTCCAGACGAATGACGGGGACAAACGGACCGGACGTCTTCACGTCCGGATCCGCATTCCCGTTTGCGGCGGCCGCCATGCGGGGGATCAATACCAGCCGATGAAACGCGCCGATGACAATCACGAAGAACAAAATAACGGTTTTCGCCAATACCAACCGGCCATAATCGCTTTGCAGCAGCGCGCTCCATGTTTTCAGTCTCAACAGGGCAAGCGCGATCCCGCTGACGCCCATCCCCATAACAACCGGAAGCGCAATATTGGAAAATCTCCGGATGATCGCGTTGATTCCCGCCCCGTTTCTTCCCGTAAATTCCGTATTCCGGGTTGCGACAAGAATGCCGGTGAGTCCGCCGAACCAGATTGCCGCGGCAAGCATGTGCAGCGTGTGCGAAAAGACGGCAAACGAAACGCCGGATGAAGATGCGTAAGCGTGTCCGGTCAACGGAAACAGCGCGATTAAAGCCAAGGCGGCCAGCGCTTTTACACCGGTTGCCCACCGCTCGTCACGTTTCGGGGCAAACGTAAGTCCGATCATCAAAACAGTCAACGCGGGCCGAAGCCAGGACGCGCTGCCCGTCACGGTCGAGGAGAGAATCGTCAGGGAGAGATTCCATACCGCATTCGTCCCGTCTCCGCTCAACCAATCGGCCAACATCCAAACGTGCAGAGCTCCCGTCGCGGCAAAACCGATCAGGGCGATGGCAAGCAGCCGCCGTTCGCCTTGCTTCGAAAACAGGGCGGGCACGTTTTCATGGCCGAACCGCCATAATAGTCCGTAACGAAAAAAGAAAAATCCGGCAATACAAACGGAAATCAACAAGTCCGCGATACGCAGCAGACGAGAGACGGACGTCCGCCAATCGTCCCCGTGTTGTCCGGAACCATGGTGCGCATGGTGATGCGTCTCCACGTCGAATGCGGCTGCCGGCTGATCAGAAGGAACGGACGATTGTTCCGCGGCGCCGCTGTTGTCTGGCGCAACTTGCGAAACCGGCTCCGCCGAATCCGTCGGCGGCGGCTCTGCCGGCGCGGCTCCAAGATCCGTTTGCGGCGTTTGGCCCCTGCCGGATTCCTGTCCCGTTACGGCAGCAGTTTGCGAATGTCCCGCTACGGTAACAGTTTGCGTTGAATGTCCCGTTTCGCCTTCCGTTTCCGTTGAGCCGCCCGATTCAGCGGACTGCCGGCCAAGAACAGCGGCTTCGTTTGATGGTTTGTCCCTACCGGGCGCCGCAGCATACGCTTCGGATTCCGCAGGCGGGGCCGCCGGGGAAGATGCGGGCGGCTTCGATTCCGGTTTCGGTTCGGGTTCCGGCGTCGGTTTCGTCCCGGGTTCCGGCTCTCGCGTGTCCGGGACGGCCGGAACCGGCGAAGTTCCTTCGCCGTCGAGCGAAATCGTTTCACTCGGCTTTTCTTTTTCCAGCGGTACGGCTACGGAAAAACGGAACGAACCTTCCGTCACATGGGTGTCGACCGACAGCACCTGCCACGTTACCTTGTAGACGCCGTTTTCCAACTTCGGTATTTTATAGATCAGCGATCTGGCGTCTTCGCCGCTTAACTGCCCGCCAATGAGGTTCCCTTTATCGTCTTCGAGCGTAATTCGGCTCAATTTCGTATCGATCTCTTCCGTGAATTGTAGCCGGATTTCCGCAGGAGATTCCTTGAGTTCCGCATCCTGCAAAGGCGCCGATCGCTCCAAATACGCATGCGCGCCGGCCGCTGAAGGGAAACCGGCCAGCAGAACGATGGCGGTCAGCCAGATTCGCAACCATTTCCACGACAACCGTCCTCACTCCCTTTCCAAACAATGAAGCCGCCAAACAAACGGCGGCTCCGTGCTTACCCGTTTTACTGCTTCGTATAAATCAAAACGGCTGCCCGCGTATCGCCCACGGCCGGGAGAAATTCAACCGTCGCGCCCAATTCCTCCGCAAAGGAACGAAGCGCAACCGCTCCTTGACCGGTATAAGTCGGATCGATGTGTTCCCGGATCACCGAAGCATCCGCATACGTCGTACCGTTTTGGATGACGACGCCGTCCGTCGCGACCGGCTTGCCGTTCACGTACAAGTACGGAACGGGATTGGTCTGCGACGCAGGCACTTTCGACGTGCCGTTCTGCACGATGAAAGTTAGGGTCGCTTCGTAACTGACCTGGTCGTACTCGCCTTCTTTTTTCTCATCCGCCGCCGGTTTCGCCCGCAGCAGGTAATAGTCGGCCGGACCGGTTTGGAACGAAATCCTGCCCTGCGCATCGGTCGTAAATGTCTGCGCTTCCGAATTGCTGCGCCGGATCAGGGACACTTCCGTGTCCGCAAGCGGTTGGCCTTTCAGGAGCAGTTGAACGCTGACCTGCTTGTTCGGCGTCACGGCAGCCGGGTTAAACTCAGGCACCAATTCCGCGCGATCGGTGGTGACCGCTTTGGAAAAGCCCTTCAGATCTTTGACGCGGTCCAATATCGGAATATCGCTTACGGCGACGAACGATTTGGCGCTTCTCAACGTCCGGCTGGCCACCCCGCCATGGTTGAAGATGCTGTCGCCTTCCACCGAAACGATGTAAGCGCCGGGCGAAGAAGCCGAAAAGGAAGCCACAAACCCGTTATTGACGGCAGGTTCGGTATCCGTCGCGGGTTCGCCGGTATAGAATCGCGTGCTGGTAATGTCCGCTTTCTTGCCTGCCGGAGTCGTCACGTACACTTTGGACGTATCCGTACTCCACTGGCCGGCGATCCGGTAACTTTTATGGCCGTTGGAGTGGTTTCCGAACAGCAAATCCACGTAGGAAACTTCTCCCTGCGCAATGATCGGCGCATTGGTCTGCGACCAGCCGTCGTGCGCGAACGCCGACGCGGTCATGCCAAGCGTCAATACGGCCGCGATCGCGGTTGCTGCGATGTTCTTTTTCATTTGTTTCCGTAACCTCCCGATAAGTTGGATAAGAACTGAACCTGTTCGAGATGATATTATATTGGGAGGTCTCAAAAGATAGAATGACTAGAAAGAGCTATTTTTTACCCGTTCTGTGAAGTTTCGATGGCAATTTGATTTGCCGGCCAACAACAGCTCATTTTGCGCATCGTTTCCCGATACGCCATTATGTTGCTTCGCCGGCGTCGATCGATGGCGTTGATCGAGGCGGAGCAGCGTATCCGGAAAGGATAGCTGTTATTACAGTTATATTACAGTTATAGCAAGTATCCCTGCTCATACGCATAGCGCGCCAGTTGGACGCGGTTTTCCAGGTGCAGCTTGTGCAAGATGTTTTTCAGATGATTCTTGACCGTATGCTCGGAGATATTCAATTTGTCGGCAATTTCGCGATTGGATGCGCCTCTTGCAACCCAACTCAAAATTTCCTCTTCTCTCGCGGTCAAAGGGGTGCTTGCCGTTCTCGGTTTTTCTTTTTGAGAAAATTCCTGCAGAATCCGCAGAGCCAGTTCCCTCGACAGCGGCGCTTCGTCGAACGCGACCGCTCTGAGATACTCATGCCAGGCCCCGGGACTTAAGTTTTTGAGCAAATATCCTTGCGCTCCCTTTTTCAACGCTTCGAACAAATGGGCGATATCGTCGGAAACCGTCACCATGACGATTTTTACATACGGAAAACGGGATTTGATTTCTTTCGTGGCTTCCAGTCCGTCCATCTCTTTCATGTTGATATCCATAAGAATCAGGTCCGGCATCCATTGCTCCGTCAACCGAATGGCCTCTTTGCCGTTTTTTCCCTCGCCGACGATCTCAAAAATCGGATCCGCGCGCAAAATCGACCTGATCCCTTCTCTCGCATGCCGGTGATCATCCACAATCAACACGCGAATGGGCTGCGTCATACATGTCCCTCCTCTTTCCTGATTTCCACCAAGGTTCTGTCCGAATCGCGGCTCACCTTAAGGATCCAGCCCAGTTCCGCCGCGCGCTCCTTCATGATTTTCAATCCGTAACGATTTTCCTTTTGAAACGGATCTCCCCTGTAACCTTGTCCGTCATCGGCAACCGCGCAGCGCCAACCGGTTTCCGTTTTTTCCGCTCTTATCCATACATGCCTTGCGTTCGCGTGTTTGCGGATATTTTGCAGCGCTTCCCGAACCGAAGCATACAACCCGACCTTTTCTTTCATCGACAAGTGCTCCTCCGGCAAGGTCCATTCGAAATCGACTTCAACGGATGTGTCGCGTGAAAATTCCTCGACCAGACGCTGAAGGGATTCCATCCACGGCAGCGTCATCGGCTCGGGCGGATAACGCAAGTTGTCGATGGCATGCCGGACGTATTCATTCATTTCACGGACGGTTTGACGAATCCGGCGAATCCGGTCATCCGCATTTCCCGTTTGCGCTTGTTCCCATTGTTCCACTTGGACGGATACGAGAAAAAGCGACTGCGCTATCCCGTCGTGCAGTTCCCGCGCAAGTTTCTCCCGCTCCTGAAGGACGGCCTGCATGGCCCTGGAGTGTTGGAGTTCCTCCTGAATATGTTCCAGAATGGCAAACAGTTTGGTGATAAACAGCATCGTGACCGAAAAAACGATCACCGGCGCAAGCCAGTTGCCCAATTCCATGGAAATGAACGGCAGCAGAAACTGGTGCCTGACATACTCCCACAGGCCGATGGTCAATGTCGGGATGAGTAAAATGAGCCATTTGATCTTTTGATAAGACAATTGCCATCCCCCTCGTTTCATTTATGGCATCGGAGGTTTTGCCGGTCGCTGACCGGCCCGCGCTCATACCTTATCTTCATTTTCTCCTTACCTTCATTTTCTCCCAAATCAGAACGGTTGGCCATGCCTCGATGGGGCTAAAATCGGATGATTATGATGAAATTGTTTTGAACTGCTCCTTGTTCGTCGGACATTTTCCCGACCCGGTATCGCGCCAAATAATCCGCTCTCCTTCCGACAAAGGAAGAATGCGGCGACTTGTTAAGATCGATTCCGGGAATAATCCCCATAAAAATTCGATCAAAGTCACAATCGCTTGTTATCGGTTCCCGCCATTCGATTGTATGAATCACCGACAACGGCCGATTCCCGCGATGGAATCGGCCGTTGTTCCGAAATCGGCCCTTTCATGCTTAATAAATTTTGATTTCTTCATAATCGATATTGCCGATCAACTCATCAATCGCCCGGATCCGCGAAGCGCCCAGACATTTCAAAAAGCTGATCCAATGGTTCTGCCAATCGCGCTCCGCCTCTTTTTTCCCCTGTATGATGTTTTGAAGGTCCGCAAAGCCGCTCCGCAATTCTTCGCAGAATACGATCCTGGCCAGGATCGCCGGTTCCATGTCGCCAAATGCGGCATACAGCGCTTCGTATTCATCCCCGTACAGGCAGTCGCTCTCCAACAGATCCAGATAATCGTGCAAGGAGTAAACATGAGACTGGATAAGCCGGATTTTTTCCTCCTTCGTTTCGCTGCGCATGATGTCGTCAAGCAGTCTGCGCAGCCGGACATCGCTCATCCTGTCCCCCGTTTTCAGCGAAATAACGACGGGGTTGATGTCCTCTTCTTTGTCCGTTACGATGACCGCCTGCAGCTTCCGGTGTTCCGCGGCGTGGACGATTCGCCTCACAAGATCGCGGCAGCATCGTTTCATGTAATCTGCCGTCCCGGGATCCTGGGCCGGCAGTTCTTCCCGCAACCGGTTCATGGCCCTGTGAATCATCGTGCCGATCCCGGCGGCGTCCGCATGGGAGAACATTCGTTCCAGCTGTTCGAACTGATAAGGGGAAATTCTCACCCGGCGGACATCCCCGCCCGACAAAACGGAAAACAAAGCGTGATGAAACGCCAGTTCAAAGATGTTGAACAATTCAATCCGGTAATCGAATTTGCACACGCGTCCGAAGTTTTCCAGCAAGTTGAGCAGATCTTCCCTTCAAATCGGCGGCAAAACTGATTTTCGATGTGCAGCCGCGCCAGAGCCTGATGTAGAACACGCCCTGCAGACGCATATCGTCGATCGCCAACGGATAATCCATGCTGGCCATCGTATTGTGCGCATCGAAAAGAATGTTGTATTTTTTTATAAAAATAGGAATTGACATTGACATTTTTTTAGACAATTGTAGAATATGATTATAGACAATTGTCTAAAAAAGAATTGATGAGGTGAAACGCATGAAGAAACTTCCTGATACGGAGTTTGAAATCATGAAGGTGGTATGGGCGAACGAGCCCCCTATCACGACCAACATGATCATGGAACAACTGGGCAATGAAAGAAGATGGAAAGCGCCTACCGTGATTTCTCTCATGTCGCGGCTGGTGGAACGGGGTTTTTTGCGGACGGAAAAAACCGGCAAGGAACGCATCTATTTCCCGCTCGTAACAAAGGAGGAGTATCTCAAATTCGAAACGGGGAATTTTATGAAACAGTATCATGAAAACTCATTTCTTAGCCTTGTCAACACCCTTTACGCAGGAAAACAACTCAGCGACAGCGACTTGGAGGAATGGATAAATTGGCTAAAAGAGAAGAGGGATTGAGATGCAAAGCGTTTTCACGGCATTGATCGAGCGTTCCCTCGCCATGTCGGCGCTGATCCTCCTGTATATTGCCGTCACCCCGTTGCTGGAGAAAAGGTATATAGTGGCACACGATGTCAAGACAGTTTTTTAATTGATTTTAAGGGGTGAAATCTTTCACATAGCGATTTCTCTCTGTTGTTCGATGGATTTTCTGAAAACCAAATTTAGAAATGATTGGTGATGGATATTTGTCCACAGGTGATGGACGTAGCCCAAGCGAAGGCGCGGGAGTGATTCACCTGTGAATCAGTTCTTTGTTCCCTATGTACACCGAAGCCGGCGTTCGATATTGCAAGGACTGATGCGGTCGATAGTGGTTATAAAATTCGATGTAGCGGTTCACTCCTTTGCGTGTTTCTTTTGGGCTCGCATAGTCATGCAAATAGACTTCTTCGTACTTCAAGCTGCGCCAAAAACGCTCAGTAAAGATATTGTCCACAGCCCGTCCCTTGCCATCCATGCTGATGCGGATGCTTTGGTCTTTGAGCAGTTCAATGTACTGTGGACTGGTAAAATGGCTGCCTTGGTCACTGTTGATGATTTCTGGTTTGTTCACATGCAGCGCACGTTTTACGGTATCGATGACGAAGCCGATTTCCAGACTCTGGTCGAGCTGCCAGTCGACCACGTAACGCGAGTACCAGTCCAGGATCGCGACCAGATACATCCACCCATGTCGCATGCGGATATACGTAATATCGATACCCCATGCCTGATTAGGACGGCTAATGGTGACGCCGCGGTGCAAATACGGATAAATCCGGTGCTCGAGATTTCGCTTGCTGAGATTGGGACCGGGATAGATCGCAGCGAGTCCCATCTCCTGCATGTATTTTTGAACGGTATTGCGGTGGATACGCTCTCCTTCCGTTTTTAAGATGGCCGCGATCCGTCGGGAGCCCAGGAACGGATACTGCGTGTAAATCTCGTCAATCCGGTGCTTAAGGCGAATTTCCTCCGGGGAGGGAGGGACCGGCTTGTAATACAGACTGGAGCGATTCAGGCTCAGGATCTCGGCTTGCGTGGTGATGGGCAGTTCGGAATGTCCCCATTCCAGCAGGGCCAGCCGCTCCTCACGCGTCCATTCAGAGGCCAGATTTTTTTTGATCCACGCCAGTTGAGTGGTCAGTTTTCCGACTTCGGCGTAGAGGTCATTCATCTTCTGTTCGTATTCATTTTTCATTTTGGTGATGCCCTTACGGTCATCCACAAACAGCTGATGGAGATTCTGAACAGCCTCCGTTTTCCACCGATGGAGGACATTCGGGTGAATTCCATGCTCGGAAGCAAGCTGTGAAATCGACTTTTCCTCCTTCAGAATTTCCAGCACAATTTGTGCTTTTGTTCCGGTGTAAACTTTCTGCGCATGGTTGTCATCAACTAAGAAGCTCCTTTTTTGCTGTCTAGTTTTCGTAGTCCATTATAATTCTGCGAATTCTTCTATGTACCGCAAGGAGGATAATGTACAAATTTCGTTAGACTTTGGATTCATAGTGTTGATGAAAAATCTAATTTTAAAAATTGGGTTAATCCATTCAATGTGCAGGAGTAAAACGGATAAATATTCACGCTTTTCCAAATGAAGATTAAATCAGATCAAATTTTTACGTGAAAATTCGATACAAAATAGAGGGGACCCTCAAGGAAAGCAGGAAAAATCCCCCATCAGCTGAAATCCCTTAAGGACAAACATTTCAGCGTTCCCAAAGAGCTATTACCACCACGGATATTCAGCTTTTAAATCTTTACCTTTCTCATGTTCGCGTTTCCCTAGAAACTCATCTTCTCTGGCTATTGTGGGATCATACCAATCAGCCTTCTTCTTTGCCCAATCGATCCATGCCAAAGCTTCCTCTGTCAAATTCCCGGATGATTCCAATGCTGCAACGAAGGTCCTGATCTTGCACGCCATCGCATAGTCCTGCGCCAAATTTGTTAATGCAATCGTACGCTCAACTTCAATCTTATAACGATTTCGGCGCTCTTCTCGCAATCTCTCTTCTTCTTCGCGTTTACGATGTTCTTCTTCGCGCGCCTCTCTCTCTTTTCGTACAATCTCCGATGCTTCATACATCTCGATCAGAAGATCTCCCAATTGTTCTTCCACGGTGGAGGATTTCGTGTCACGATAACATTTATTTTGATTTATGCAAATGCATATACGCCCGTTAAAAATATAATCATATTTGCGAAAATTAGGTTTCGAAACCCAAGAATACCGTTTCTTATCTTCCTCATATTTGCGAAGCTGATTTTCCTCTGACTTTGTCAAAATATGATCGACTTTATCCTGCATTTCATAAATCTCGAGGGATACCGATTCATTGCGAATAATGAATGTGAGATTATCCGTCACTGAGCATCCCAATGGTTCTATGGCATGGATGAGTGCCCCAAGGATTCGATAAACACGTGGGAGCGTCTCTTTTGAAATCACGCCTGCTAGAAATGGAGGGCTAGACTTGCTGCTGTATGAGTTGTAGCTTTTACGACTTCTTTGAGCGCCAACTTCTTTTTTATCTTTCCTGTTCCATTCGGTTACAATGTGCTTATATGCGGAAATTTTGGGGTGCATCTTGGCCTTTTCATCCGGGATCTGTATCCGACTAGCTATATCAAATATAATGTTCCTTTCATCCTCCTCGAGGAATGCCAACTTTTCCGGAAAGGTTTTAGGAATAGCTTCTAAATAAGTTCGGTTAACAATAGTTTTTTCGGAATTATTTGATTTGGATAGTGGCATTGTGGTCGTATTCAACCCCGCTTCTTGGAGACCATCCTCTTTCATAACATTTTCCGAACCAGCATTAGCATTGTTTAACACTCCTCCATCCGGTAGCGCTATCTCGGGCACTGCTTCGGTATTGGTCACTATATCCTTGTCAATCTTCTGCACTCTTATCCGCGGCGTTTTAGACCGTGGTATAGCAACTTCATGTACAGTGGAGGCTGGAAGGGGTGGTTTTGATACCGACTTTCCAAAATTTAATTTCGTCCAATACCCTGCAGGAGGAATGGGCACGTTTGTTTCCTTACAGAGCTTATATATTTGGCCGTACGATGTGCCGTATTTCCTTGCAACGCCGGCAAGCGACAACTCCCACACTTCGTTATAGATCTGCTCGCGAGACAGCATTTGAGGTTGTTCCTCGGCCATCGTTACGACCTCCTTCTCAGTTTCAAATGCACTGATAATTTCCTGGGCGGGCTCATGAGTTACAGCTACAGGAGCCACATGTGAAAATAATTTAGCACCTCCTATTCGTTTCTTTCGCTCAATAAAAAAACCAAGTCCTTCTTCATCTGTTCAAATTGCGAAATGATCGTTATTTTTCTCTATACTTTGAATTTGAATTTCATTGATTTTTCCATGCTTGTACGCAATAAGCCTTTCAGCAATAATGTGATAGCTCCAGCTATCGGAGTATCGATCCTCATGATGAATTGCAAAACCTATCGGCAGACGGTTATTTCTCATGCCAAGGCTTACAGCCATGGGAGCGATGCCAAGGTAATCTGCAGCAATTTTACAGGTAATTTTAGGTAATTTTCTTATTTCTTCATCCGTGTATTTGCCCATACGTCTCACCTCTAGTCGACTGTTGTTGTTAGTCCTCACTGACCAATGTGATATATAATACTATTCTTCTTTCATGCTTTGCATTCTCCATGCCCTTACAGCTTTATTAACAACATTTTCCTTATTGCATATATTCCATTCATCCCAAAAATCAAATGTACTACTGTTTGGTTTTTTATTAGGCTCAGTAATTCTTATTCTACTTGGTAATAAGCTTGCATCACCAACTACCAACGCTTCTCCAGTATCGAGCACAGGCAACAAATCCGCGTAACCTCCAAGATTATCAGGTAATAATCTTTTAATCACATTTTGATCTTCCGCATTAGTAAGTCTAAGGGCTACAAAATTATTGCATTGACTAAGTATCGTTTTATTTACCTCAGATGGCCTTTGTGAAATTACTACCAAGCCAACTCCGTATTTTCTTCCTTCTTTCGCAATTCTTTCAAAATATCTTTGAGATGCTTCAAACGCTCCTGTTCCATTTGTATTATTCGGTATATATAAATGTGCTTCGTCACACAATAATACAATAGGATGTCTTTTGGATTTTTCAGTCCATTGTTGAACAGAGAAAACCAGACTAGCCACCCTTCCTATTACCAAAGGAAGAATATCAGAAGGTACCTCTGAAAAATCGATGATTTTTACGCCGCCTTGCTTGTCCACCTGATGATCTCTGCCACAAACCAAGCAGTTGGCTAGTTTTTCCAACCATGAAATTTCGTTTACTTCTTGAGGTGGATTCATCATAAATCCAAGTCTTCGATCAGATATTTTATTTTCTAATCTTGCAATGAATCTACTTAATTTACCATGAAATTCACCTTGTTTCTCTCCTCTCACCCCAGGTACCATCTCTGTATTTAATCTTTTTAATTCGTCTAAAACGTATTCAAGGCTATAGGGAATGGGACTATCTACTGTGAAATTTTCTATTAACTCAGTTTCATTTCTTTGTTCAAGAAAATTTAACTTGGCCGCAGTAACTGTCCGAGATAACACCATGGATTGATTAGGCGCATTTTGGTCACTCCTATCAACCAACATACTAACCATATCTTCGTAACCTAAAAGCCAATATGGAAAATACAATATGCCTTCTTCAATAGTCCCACCACGAATTAATTCATTAGGTCCAGCAATTTTATAATGCTTAATTCCATCATCGGATAGATTCTTATATTCACCATGAAGATCAAAAAGAATTGCATTACAATTAGGTAAAGCGGCAATTTGCTCTACCAATCTAGCAGTTGCGTAGGATTTTCCAGAACCAGTGCTTCCTACAATCACTGCATGTCTCTGAAAAAATTTATTGGCATCAAGATACGCAATCGCTTCCTCATCGAGCGTATAATTCCCGAGACTTAAAGATTGGCTTCCTTCTTCCGTCTGGAAGGAAATCGCTCGCATGAAACGAGTCAGTTTTTCGCCTTCAATCGGGTAACAATTCGCATCTATTTCTGGTACAGTCTCAAGGGTCCTCCTAAAAACATTTTTTTTGTTTAGTAACCTGTCAAAAAAAGTACCAATTAATGTTATTTTGACTGTATTATTCTCTTTGAATTCGTCATCATCTTCATTTTCAATATTAGTATCTGATTCAATCGATTTTCTAATAATTTTATGAATCATTCCAATTAAATGTTGCCCTGCCCTACTACTTCTAAGGGCAACTAGTCTATTAACTTGCATTTTCCTCAAAACTTCAATATTGTTTACGATTAACGTCACGCTCGTTGTATCCACTGCTGCGACTTTTCCCAAAACTTCTTCCTCCGAATATTGGAATATTGTCATTTCACATGGCCTCACTTTCACATTACAAGTTTTATTAATTCATCAAGGGACCAAAAAGAGTAATCTTCCAATATGACTTCGTGATCACTGAAAACGACCCTTGTTCCTTTATTAAACTCTTCAATACCAAAAACATTTGATGAAGGTGCACGTTGTATAAATTGAATGGCATTGTCCGTCAATTTTTTTGTGGCGATTAAGATTGGAGTCCTACCCTGTCTCATTTTATTATTTAACTTTAAATGAATATGGTTATCATTAAATCCGTACCCAATGCACAATATAGATTTTGCACTTTCAAAGGCTGCATCAGCTTTCGAGATAATACTTCGAAATGGCTCATTATACGCATGTTCATATTTCCTAATACCTGGTGTTACTATTAAAGGGGTTAATTCAAGGGAGCTTGATATACTGTCCGGTAAACTAATAACTCTATTATCTTCAGTTAAGAACCAATCGAGCGAACCATGTACTTTTAACAACTCAATTTTCTCATCGACTGATGTATGTAAGCCTCTGAACGTTTTCTGATATTCTCCATAGAATCCGTTTTCGTAACTTAACAAAGCTTGGTCTATGGCGTATTCCACTAAACGGTCATAATTCGTCGTAACCACACTTATCTTCTGATTTGCTGTCCTACTAAGAAATTGTAATAGAGAACCAAGTGGCAAAATGATTTGATTCGTTATGATACGATGAAAGATGTCTATATCTTGCCTTAAGATGAGATCCCTGGTTTTTCTTATAATGTCCTTCTCCAGTGGTCCAGATATCATTACTTTTTGTAAAGCATTTTCTAAATCCATTCCACCCTCAATTGCGGAAGCAAATTCTTTCCACTTCGCTTCATCAGGTGGTTCCGGTATAATTGTTTCCAACAAATAATTTGCCAATTCAGGCATTCCGGCATACCCGTATGCTGCGGATGCACCACTTCCCAATACAATGACAGGAACGAATGAAATAGACTTTTGAATTTGTTTCAATATATTTTCGAAACTACTTGTATTTGCGCTCAAATTACTCCCCCATTTTGCAAAGCAATATCTATGTTCAATTGACAAACTAATCTGATAAAACAATACACAGACCTACACCGAACTTATAATTATTAATTCAAATAAAGCCAACGTCTTTTTTAACCAGACGATAAGCGATAATGGTAAAATCTAGACGAATGTACTGCTCGGCGCAGCCCGCTCATCATCTAGTACATACTACTCGTCGCTCTACAAAGCTCCTATTAACTTTGTTCTGAGAAAGAAGTTCGACACGTTTCTATGTTTTTCCTTTTTCGAACTTATGGCAGCAATAAAAAAAGATGACGCCCTAAAGGACACCACCTCATATTAATCAGACTTGATCTAATCGATGAATAAATCTCCAAAAATTTCTATCGTAGCTGGCAGAACAAAGGGTATTTGACGATAAGGATAACAGCGTTGACCGTTTTCCTACTTAAAGGGTCGAGGAATTTTGGAGAAAAGTAAAGAAAAATAAAAAAACCCATTCGGGCTGAGTTATGCAATATACGTAATGGTGCCGGTGAAGGGACTTGAACCCCCACTCCCTTGCGGGAAACGGATTTTGAGTCCGTCGCGTCTGCCATTCCGCCACACCGGCATATTAACTTGATTATAACACAAATGTAACCATTGTGTTCATTTCACTTTTATATGAACAAATTTTTATGAACGAATAAGGATATAAATGGCGTGCCCTAAGAGATTCGAACTCCTGACCTTTTGATTCGTAGTCAAACGCTCTATCCAGCTGAGCTAAGGGCACACACCAAATTGAAAGCTGCATCTGGAGGCGCCACCCAGATTCGAACTGGGGATAAAGCTTTTGCAGAGCTCTGCCTTACCACTTGGCTATGGCGCCCCGTAAGCGGACGACGGGATTCGAACCCGCGACCCTCGCCTTGGCAAGGCGATGCTCTACCACTGAGCCACGTCCGCAAAACTGGGGATCTAGGATTCGAACCTAGGCATGACGGAGTCAAAGTCCGTTGCCTTACCGCTTGGCTAATCCCCAATATGAAAAAGATCAGAAAGGGCGATCGATGGGAATCGAACCCATGAATGCCGGAGCCACAATCCGGTGCGTTAACCTCTTCGCCACGACCGCCGCATAATGACAATCTGGCAGGGGCAGCAGGAATCGAACCCACACCAAAGGTTTTGGAGACCTTTGTTCTACCTTTAAACTATGCCCCTGAGTGGTGGAGGATGATGGATTCGAACCACCGAACCCGTAAGGGAACAGATTTACAGTCTGCTGCGTTTGACCACTTCGCTAATCCTCCACGCTTAAAGTTTTCGTTGCACGGCTAACGAAAACTATGGTGGCTCGGGACGGAATCGAACCGCCGACACGAGGATTTTCAGTCCTCTGCTCTACCAACTGAGCTACCGAGCCATATGTATTTGAGAAACCGTTCGGGACTCCGAAGCAACTTCAACGTTTGCTCCGACGAGCCTCTTTCCGGTTCCCGTCCCGGCAGTAACTGAAACGTTTCTGCGGTTAAGCGTTATTCTGGCGGAGCTGACGGGATTCGAACCCGCGATCTCCTGCGTGACAGGCAGGCATGTTAGGCCTCTACACCACAGCTCCATGATTTTTTTTGGTTGCGGGGGCAGGATTTGAACCTGCGGCCTTCGGGTTATGAGCCCGACGAGCTACCTGACTGCTCCACCCCGCGGCAATGGTGGACGCTGACGGGATCGAACCGCCGACCCTCTGCTTGTAAGGCAGATGCTCTCCCAGCTGAGCTAAGCGTCCGTTACGAAAGGAAGTGACCCGTAGGGGATTCGAACCCCTGTTACCTCCGTGAAAGGGAGGTGTCTTAACCCCTTGACCAACGGGCCGCGTATGTATAGCGAGGAATTTGACCCTCGTATGAACCCTTCCCGGGTTCTCATCTCTTCAATCTTCAACGGAGAGAGAGGGATTCGAACCCTCGAGACGCTTGTGACGCCTACACGATTTCCAATCGTGCTCCTTCGACCAACTCGGACACCTCTCCATGCTCCCCGAACAGGACTCGAACCTGTGACAACTCGGTTAACAGCCGAGTGCTCTACCAGCTGAGCTATCGGGGAATATCATCCTCCAGGGCTTGTTCCCTGAAAACTAGCAGCGAAACTTCAAG
>Ga0207865_100212_pt1 | contig 68751 bp, 56 predicted proteins | sample HigsolmetaAR204D_FD_184836 | JGI IMG/M metagenome (GOLD analysis project Ga0207865, IMG submission 184836) | Ionic liquid and high solid enriched microbial communities from the Joint BioEnergy Institute, USA - AR20-4-D (SPAdes) (version 2) ... | reverse complement strand
TGAAGCTGATCGAAGCAAGGCAGGGAGGAGCGGCCGCGGGATAGAGGAAGCTTCAGATGCCGACCTCGCAGCGGAGACAGGGCAGGGAATGCTCGGTGCGGAAGGACGTTGCCAAGCCGTACATAAGAAGAGACCCGCACGAAAAGGTGTGGGTCTCTTTCGTTATATGTTGGCAAGAATGGGCAACGTAACTCTCCAAGGGGGAGAGTATCTGAAGCTGATCGGAGCAAGGCAGGGAGGAGCGGCCGCGGGATAGAGGAAGCTTCAGATGCCGACCTCGCAGCGGAGACAGGGCAGGGAATGCTCGGTGCGGAAGGACGTTATATCCGGCTCGCATGCTCTTTGGTGCTAACGGAACGTCAATCCGCTATTGGGGGGAAAAGCGGCAGTTTGGCCGAGCTAACGGAACGACGTTCCGCTATTCGATGAAAATGAGGGGCAAGCGGCCTCGAAACCGTATAATAACGGATCTACGTTCCGTTAGGGTCCGAAAAAAGCGGAAATCTGGCAAAATAGCGGAACCACGTTCCGTTACAAGCCAGGCCCAATAATCCGTGTATGATTGATTGGCCCAAAGTGGCAACGGAAACGACGGAAGGCATTAATAAGAGTAGAGACAGAAGAAAAGGGTATCGATCGCATTAGCGAATCGATACCCTTTGTTGTATTAGTTCATGATCTGACGCAGGACAGTTTGCAGGATACCTGTGTTGCGGTAGTAGTCGACGTCGACCATGCTGTCGAGGCGGCAGATAACCGGGAATTCGAATGTGCTGCCGTCTTCGCGTGTAGCCTTCACCGTCAGGCGTTGACCTGGTTGAATGTCGTTGTTCAGGCCTTCGATATCGAAGGTTTCGCGGCCGGTGATGCCGAGCGACTTCCAGCTTGCGCCGTCAGCGAATTGCAGCGGCAGAACGCCCATGCCGACCAGGTTGCTGCGGTGGATGCGTTCGAAGCTTTCCGCGATGACTGCCTTCACGCCGAGCAGGTACGTTCCCTTCGCTGCCCAGTCACGGGAGCTGCCTGTGCCGTATTCCTTGCCGGCGATTACAACGAGCGGTACGCCGTCCGCTTGGTACTTCATCGAAGCATCATAGATCGGCATAACTTCGCCGGTTGGCAGATAAGTCGTAACGCCGCCTTCTGTGCCAGGTGCCACTTGGTTGCGGATGCGGATGTTGGCGAAGGTGCCGCGCATCATGACTTCGTGGTTACCGCGGCGGGAACCGTAGGAGTTGAAGTCCTTGCGATCCACACCATGCTCGATCAGGTATTTGCCCGCAGGGCTGTCCACCTTGATATTGCCCGCTGGCGAGATGTGGTCCGTCGTAACGGAGTCGCCGAGCAGTGCCAATGTCTTCGCGCCCTTGATCGGCTTGATGTCGTCAGGCTGTGCGCTGAGACCGGTGAAGAACGGAGGCTCTTGAATGTACGTCGAGTTCGGATCCCATTCGTACAGTTCGCCTTCCGGTACTTCGATTTCGTTCCAACGTTGGTTGGCACGGAATACGTCCTTGTATTTCTCCAGGTACATCTCTGCAGAGATCGCTTCGGCCATTGTGTCGCGGATTTCCGCGCTGGAAGGCCAGATGTCCATCAGGTATACCGGGTTGTTGTCCTTGTCGTACCCGATCGGGTCTTTCGTCAAGTCGATGTTCACGGTGCCGGCCAGTGCATAAGCAACAACGAGTGGCGGCGAAGCGAGGTAGTTCATCTTCACTTGTGCGTGAACGCGGCCTTCGAAGTTGCGGTTGCCGGACAGAACCGATGCGACCGTCAGGTCGTTGTCAGCGATAGCTTGGCTGACTTCATCCGGCAGCGGACCGGAGTTGCCGATACAGGTCGCGCAGCCGTAACCTGCAACGTGGAAACCGAGAGCTTCCAGCGGCTCGATCAGGTTGGCCTTCTTCAGATATTCAGTAACCACGAGCGAACCAGGAGTCAAGCTGCTCTTCACGTAAGCTGGCTTCTTGAGGCCCTTCTCAACAGCCTTCTTCGCGAGGAGACCTGCGCCGACCATAACGCTCGGGTTCGATGTATTCGTACAGCTAGTGATCGCCGCGATGACGACGGAGCCAGCGCCGATCTTCGAGACTTCGCCGTTCGGATGCTTCACTTCGACAGTCTCTTGCAGTTTCTCCTCCGTCAGGCCGTAACCTCCTTGGTCGATCGGCTTGCGGATGATCTCGTTATAGGCTTGCTTCATGTTGGTCAGTTCGATCCGGTCTTGCGGACGCTTCGGTCCAGCGAGGGACGGAACGACTGTGGACAGGTCGAGCTCGATCGTATCCGTGAACACAGGGTCCGGAGTGTCGTCGGTACGGAACATGCCTTGTGCTTCATAGTAAGCCTTAACAAGCGCGATCTGTTCTTCTGTGCGGCCTGTGTTGCGCAGATAGTTCAGCGTTTCCTCGTCAACCGGGAAGAAGCCCATCGTAGCACCGTATTCCGGAGACATGTTGGCTACCGTAGCACGGTCAGCCAGGCTGATGTTGCTCAGGCCGGAGCCGTAGAATTCGACGAACTTGCCAACGACGCCCTTCTTGCGAAGCATCTCGGTAACGGTAAGCGCCAGGTCAGTTGCGGTTGCGCCTTCGGCCAATTTGCCGGTCAGCTTGAAGCCGATGACTTCAGGAGTAACGAAGTACAACGGTTGACCCAGCATGCCTGCTTCCGCCTCGATGCCGCCAACACCCCAACCGACAACGCCGAGACCGTTGATCATCGTCGTATGGGAGTCGGTACCGACGAGCGAATCCGGATAGACATAGGTTTCGCCGTCTACCGTCTTGGTGGCAGCCACGCTGGCCAGGTATTCGAGGTTGACCTGATGCACGATACCGGTCGCAGGAGGAACGGCACGGAAATTGTCAAATGCCGTCTGTGCCCAGCGGAGGAAACGGTAGCGTTCTTGGTTGCGTTCGAATTCGATCTTCATGTTGTATTCGAGCGCTTCCTTTGTTCCGAATGCGTCAACCATGACGGAATGGTCGATGACGAGGTCAACCGGCACGAGCGGGTTGATCCGCTTCGGGTCTCCGCCAGCGCGATGCATCGTCGCACGCATCGCAGCCAAGTCAACAACGACCGGGACGCCGGTGAAGTCTTGCAATACGATACGGGCAGGGATGAAAGGAATCTCTTTGTTGTTGTCGCGGTTGTCAGCCCAGCCAGCGATCTGCTTCACGTGCTCTTCCGTAATGGCGCGGCCATCGAACTGGCGGATGGCAGCTTCCAGCAGCACCTTGATGGAGAACGGCAGGCGGGATACCCCAGGATGATTCTTCGCAAATTCGTTCAGCGAGTAGTAGCGGTAAGACTTGCCGCCCACTTCAAGCGTGGAACGAACGGAGAATGCGTCTTTGTAAGCCATCTGTTATGCCTCCTATTCTAAATATTGATGCCTGTGCGGGATAACTTTGATGTTTCATCTAGTGAAACCATATTTCAAAAATTGATCCCCTCATTTCATAAGTATATCGTTTCCTGCATCGTGCGTAAAGTTATTTTTGATCACATTTTTCATTGAAATCACTCATATAGATTACATTGGAATGCTTTTGATGTTCGAGCGGCCGAAGCAGGACGACGGAAGAGCAAAAGTATGATGCAAGGGAGGTATTACGGATGTCCACGGACTGGAGAATGGTATTGTATGATTATGCAAATCGTTATAATGAAACGTTCTTCCAAGGCAGTGCTGAACCCGCAAGCGGCTGGATCCGCGATGTTCAGCATCTGGAGCAGGAGGCAAGGCTGCTTAACCAGGCTGCATACGCCCGCAAAGTCCGCGGCATATCGCCTGTCCGGTCGGAGACGCGAGCCAGGATCGTCCGTGTGCTGAATATGCGGCCTGACCAGGTGACAGCAGACCTAAGTTTCGATACGAAATATACCTATAAGCAATATCATGATGAGCTGCAGGAGGAGAGGTCAGTCGACGAACGGATCACGCTCCAGTTGATCGATGGAAGCTGGCGGATCGTTAAGATCGAACCGCTGGCGGCCGAGCGCCATCCGGACCAGACCGCTTCAGACATGCACCTGGCTCCCGAGCAACAAGGCCCGGCTTCCGGGATACCCCGCCCTCTGCTCAACACTCATGTGCTATATGGCGCCGCGCCCGGCGAAGTTCAGGGCATCTCGCGGAAAACGCCATACAACCGCCAGCGCGCCAAAGAATATGCGGATCGGTATTGGAACTCGCCCAATTCCAATTTCCAGCATTTCGACGTGGACTGCACCAACTATGTCTCCCAATGTCTCTTGGCAGGCGGCGCTCCAATGAACTATACTGGTAGAAGAGATTCGGGCTGGTGGTATCAGGGCCGCAAGGCAGGCCGCGAATGGTGGAGCTATAGCTGGGCAGTGGCGAATGCGTTGCAACACTATCTGGCCACGAGCCGAAGCGGACTGCGTGCCGAGCTGGTTCATTCCCCGTATGAGCTCGATCTTGGTGATGTGATCTTCTACGATTGGGACGGCGACGGTTCATTCCAGCATAGCACGATCGTGACCGGCTTCGATCTTGCAGGCGAGCCGCTCGTTAATGCGCATACGGTCAACAGCCGCGCTCGTCTCTGGAGTTACCGCGACTCTCCGGCCTGGTCGGAACGGACGCGGTACCGTTTTTTTCATATCGCTGATTTCTTCTGACGGTTCAGATATGGAACATCCGTCAGGCTTATGCATCTTCTATTATAAATTACCGGAGGGTAAAACATGTCAGGTAAGCTGCGTGTCGGCATCGTCTATGGCGGTCGGTCGGGAGAGCATCAGGTGTCTCTTGCCACCGCATTTTCGGTATTGTCCAATTTTGACTACAACAAATATGAAATTGTTCCTTTCTATATAACCAAATCAGGTGAATGGCGTACAGGCGGCTTGCTGCAGGAGCCCCCAAAGTCACAACAACAACTGCTGCTTGCTGAGCAGGAATTGCTCACGCAGGAGACGGCGGTAGCGGCCATGCTGAACCGTTCGGTGGAGGTCAGCAAAGCTGGAGACAGCTCTTCATCAAACGCGAGGGCACTGGATGTCTTCTTCCCTCTGCTACACGGAACATTCGGTGAGGATGGCACGATCCAGGGGTTGTTCGAGATGGCCGGCGTCCCATACGTCGGAGCAGGCGTGCTGTCTTCGGCAGTCGGCATGGATAAGCTGGTTATGAAGAAGCTGTTCGCCCAGGAAGGTTTGCCGCAGTGCATCTTCCGCGGATTTACACGTACGGAATGGGAGAAGGATCAAACCTTCTACATCCTTGAGATTGAAACAGCGCTTGGCTATCCTTGTTTCGTCAAGCCGGCTAATCTCGGTTCCTCCGTCGGCGTCTCCAAGGCCAAGAACCGCGAGGAACTGATCGAGGCCGTTCAGATGGCATTCCGCTATGACCGCAAGGTCGTCGTAGAGGAGTTCGTTGACGCGCGGGAGATCGAGGTCAGCGTACTTGGCAATGAGGAGCCGATCGCAAGCGTTCCGGGCGAGATCGTGTCAAGCAATGATTTCTATGATTACAAGGCCAAATATATCGACGGAAAATCATCCATGATCATCCCGGCGGAGCTTACACCGGAGCAAACCGAGCAGGTTCGGGAACTAGCGGTGCGCGCTTTCAAGGCAATCGACGGCTCAGGTCTGTGCCGTGCCGACTTTTTCCTGCGCAGGCAGGATGGGGCGATCCTGATCAATGAGGTCAACACGATGCCAGGATTTACGCCGTACAGCATGTACCCGCTGCTCTGGAAGGAAAGCGGCAAGCCGTACAGAGAACTGCTTGATGATCTAATCCGCCTGGCGATCGAGCGGTTCGAGGCTAGACAGCAGTTGGAATATAACTTCGAGATTTAACGCTTAAGCGCATGGGCGCTAACGCGCTCAACCGGTGGACAAGACTCAGCAGGTCAACCGGCTCTTAGGAATACCAAGGAGTAAGGCATGAGACAATGTTGCTTCCTGGCGGATATGGCGTGAACTGGCCCAAACGATGCCAGACCGTTGCTGGTTCGCCGGCCGGATCTGGAGTAGGATCTGGAGTAGCGGTACTGCCTGCATCTCCTTGGGCATCATGGCACCGGATGAACGTGCGTGTTAAACTGACATAAACAAGTCCAAATTGCAGAAGGAGGACATCGGTATGGGGTTCACATCAGAATTTAATTCGGTATGCAAGTTCAAGTCGATCAAAGAACTCGACGATCTGCTCGAGTACGGCAAGACGGCGATGATCAAGAGCGGCTTCCGCATCTATCCGACAGGGCAGAAGGCAATTGCCTATACGCCGGACAATGAGGCTGTTGCGATCGTGCTGATCACCGCCTCCATCGCCGAGATTAACTTCCAGGGCGAAGAAGTGACCAAGGTCGAGATGGATCTCGTGCGCAAGCTGACGCCGGAGGAGTCGGAATTGCTCACCAGGCTGGGTGCGGAGATGTATTTCAACAACTAGGATCGGGCATGTGACACCATGAAGGAACCGGGGCATCTATATGCATAGACCGCTGTCTGTTGGGAGATAGCGGTCTTTTGTGTGTTTGGAAGTTGAATCGAATATCCTTGCCTGCCGTTCCTCATACTAACCAGACATAGACCGGTTATTCAGGAGGAACGCATATGCATCGTACACGCTCGTGGAAACGCTCGTTGAATCATCAGAAGGGAGTTCAGGCGAGTCTCTGCTGGCGGATGAGTATAGCGCAAAGGGAGACGGAACATGGCTTGTGATCGCATGCTTGTCCGATTCGGCTATGTGGCCATGTCTGTCTTCGTTGAGAATGCCTCGCCCTCGCGGACGATGACGGCGACCTACTTCAAGAAGCTGGACGACCGGGAGGCCGCTGTTCGCAGGCTGGAACGGCTGGCGGCGGAGAATATCCATAACTGCCTGCGCTTGCTGCGTCACAATGTGGGGCATGACATCCATGTGTTTCGCTTCTCCTCCAAGATCATCCCGCTGTATGGACACGAGATGTTGAGCGACTGGGACCCGTTTCCGGTGCTGGCCGGAGACTTCGCTGAACTGGGTGATTATGTGAAGCAGCACGAGATGAGAGTCAGCTTCCACCCCGACCACTTCACTGTTCTCAGCACGCCGCGTCCTGAAGTGCTCGCAAGTTCCCGGCATACGCTGGATTATCATGTTCGCATGCTGGAAGCGATGGGGCTGGACGAAAGGGCGCGGCTGAATATTCATATCGGCGGCACTTACGGCGACCGAGAGAAGGCGCTGGTCCGATTCTGCGATCAGTTCACGGCCATGGACGATCGGCTCAAACGGAGAATCACCCTGGAGAACGATGACAAAACCTACACTGCACTTGAAACCTTGCAAGTCTGTGAGCAGCTTCGCGTGCCGATGGTGCTCGATCTCCATCATCATATGGTGAACGGAGACGGAGAACCGGCCGTCCGGCTGTGGCCACGAATCCTTGACACGTGGCGGAAATCGCCATATGCTCCCGACTCGCTGCCCCCCAAGATTCATATCTCCAGCCCCAAGAATGACAAAGAACCACGCGCGCATGCCGATTATGTTGAGCTGGGTGACATCCTGCCCTTCCTGCGTGATGTGGCGGCTATGACGCCGCAACTCGACGTGATGATCGAAGCGAAGCGCAAGGATGATGCGCTGTTGAGGTTAATCGATGATCTTAAGACAGTAGACGGAATCGAACTGGTCGATCAGTCCAGCGTGCTCATCCGGGCATGATGGAGTGGCTGCGCCCGGTCTTGCCAACGAAACGGGCATGACAGGGCGGGGAGCGCATGCCTGCGTTGAACCGATCCCCGCTGTTCATCGATACGGCTTAGCGGCAGGTGGCTTACCAGGATGCAGCACTACGCGGTAATACTTCATGAAGCTCGGCTGCGAACCGCCAATATCGCAACATCCGTATCCCTCAACATAAGACAGGTGTGTCCGCTTGGCCTCTGGTCAAATTGCAGGTACTAAGTGCGTATGGGGACGCATGAGCATATCACTTCATGAATATTTATGGTAAAATGTCACTGAAGTCATGCATACAGTAAGGAGACATCCATGATCTTAGGTTACAGTTCACTGTTTATCATCGGTCTGGCCGCTGCGATCATGGGCAGCCTGATCGGACTTGGCGGCGGCTTCCTCGTGGTGCCTGCGCTGCTCATCCTGTCTGAGCCGCTTCTTGGCGAAGCGATGCCAGCCACGATCGCGGTTGGCACATCACTGACCATGCTCATCTTCACTGGCTTGTCCTCAACGATTTCCTATATCCGTCAACGCAAGATTGATTATAGAACCGGATGGGTGTTCACGATCATCAGTGCGCCATCCTCGATACTCGGCGCATCCCTTACGAATGTTTTTGAAGGCCCGGCGTTTGATCTGGGCTTCGGTGTGTTCATGCTGCTGATGGCGATTCTGATGATGGTGAAGAATAGGCTGAAGCCGCTGCAGGTGGATTGGGCGATCAAGCGCACCTACATCGAACCGGATGGCCGCACATGGACTTACGGGTATAACTGGTGGAGTGCGGTGCTAATCGGCCTGGCGGTCGGACTCATCTCGGGATTGTTCGGGATTGGCGGCGGATCGCTGTTTGTACCGGCCATGGTACTGCTGTATGGCTTTCCTCCTCATATCGCATCGGCTACATCGATGTTCGTCATCTTCTGGTCGGCAATCATCGGCAGTACCACGCATATCTATCTGGGTGAGATTGATTGGTTGAGCGCTGCTTTCCTCATCCCCGGCGCACTCGTTGGCGGATGGCTCGGCGCCAGGATCGCCCAGCGTGTGAGCAGCCAGGTACTCCTGTGGGTACTTCGTTTCGCGCTGCTCTTCATCGCATGCCGCATGATATTGTCGGGTCTGATGTCCTGAAGCAGGAATGTGGGTTAATCGCTGATGTTTGATCATCAGTCATAAGAGATAAATGGCTGAATACATAGGAGGAGTGGAGAAACATGTCTGGCAATACGTCAATCGTCGGCAAGAGTCCGGTTGCTGTCGCGGTGAATGCAGCGGCGAAGGCCGGGGAATGGATCAAGACGAAACTGGGCGGATTCGACAACCTGATGCTCAAATCATCCGAGCAAGATCTGGTAACTGAAGTGGATAAAGGGGCCGAACTGCTCATCAAGAATTTGCTCAGAACCTACTTCCCGGATCATGCCTTCCTGGGGGAAGAGAGCGTCCCGCCGGGAGCAGAGGAGTCCAGGCAGGCTCTGGAGCGGCTGAAGAATGAGGAATACCTGTGGATCATCGACCCGATCGACGGGACGACGAACTTCGTGCACGGTTTTCCGTTCTTCTGCGTATCAATCGGCCTGGCGCATCGCGGGGAAGTGGTAGCCGGCATCATCTATGACCCGATCCATGATGAGATGTTCGTCGGCGAGAAGGGCAAGGGTGCGTACTTAAGGGGACGCAAGCTGCAAGTGTCGCAAGAGCAGAGACTGGCCGGCAGTTTGCTGGCAACTGGCTTCCCGCCGAGAATCGAGAGTTGGCATCCGCAGAAAGTCGCGGGGATCGTGCCGAAGGTACGGAGCGTACGAACGACGGGATCAGCGGCCTTACACCTCGCCTATGTGGCGGCGGGCAGGCTGAGCGGCTTCTGGGAGCCGAATCTGAATGTATGGGATATGGCTGCCGGCATCCTGCTTGTGCAGGAAGCGGGAGGCAGGGTGAGCGACTTCGAAGGCAATCCATATTCCCTGACCGTGCGGGACGTGGTGGCAACGAATGGCCATATCCACGACGAATTGCTCGAATACATTCGCGGTTAGCAAAAGTGGCGCAGAGGATGCATCGAATGGTCTTCTGCGCCGCTCGTTGTCCTCTGGTTGGCGATCGTCAGCAAGCAGGTGCATATAAGAGGGTCATGATCGATTGCATAAGAGGAGTGGAAACGCATGTTTGGCAAAACATCATACACATCCATCGGCGGCAAGAGTCCGGTGGCAGTAGCGGTGAATGCGGCAGCGAAGGCCGGGGAATGGATCAAGACGAAGCTGGGCGGGTTCGATAACCTGATGCTCAAAACTTCACAGCAGGATCTGGTCACGGAAGTGGACAAAGGCGCCGAGCTGCTCATCAAGAATTTGCTCAGAACCTACTTCCCGGATCATGCCTTTCTGGGGGAAGAGAGCGTCCCGCCGGGAGCGGAGGCATCCAGGGAAGCCATCGAGCGGCTGAAGGATGAGGAATATCTGTGGATCATCGATCCGATCGACGGGACGACGAACTTCGTGCATGGTTATCCGTTCTTCTGCGTATCGATCGCGCTGGCGCATCGTGGTGAGGTGGTCGCGGGAGTCATCTACGATCCGATGAATGATGAGATGTTCGTCGGCGAGAAAGGGGAAGGAGCCTACTTAAAGGGACGCAGGCTCCATGTGTCTCCGGAGAAGCGTCTGGCGGACAGCTTGGTGGCGACGGATTTTCCGGAGACGATGAACAAAGGCTGGCATCCGCAGAAGGTTATGGGGATTGTGCCGAAGGTTCGGAGCCTGCGTATATCGGGCTCGGCGGCCTTGAACCTCGCCTATGTAGCGGCGGGAAGGCTGAGCGGATTCTGGGACCCGAACCTGAACGCTTGGGATACGGCGGCGGGATTCCTGCTCGTGCAGGAAGCGGGAGGCCGCATGAGCGATCTGACCGGCAGTCCTTACTCCCTGACGGTGCGGGACGTTGTTGCGACTAATGGCCATATTCACGATGAAATGCTCGCATACCTTCGTAAGTGATAAAGAGGCGCTGAGGATACATCAACGTATCTTCGGCGCCTCTTGGCATATGAGATAGGGTTTCGCTGCTATCTGCGCATCACCCGGAAGGCATCGGCCGCAGCGTCGATCGTCGTCTGGATGTCTTCATCTGTATGCGCGGTGGTGATGAACCAGGCCTCGTACTTGGAAGGTGCGAGGTTGATGCCTCGATCCAGCATCAGGCGGAAGAACTGCGCGAACAGCTCTCCGTCCGTATCCTGGGCCTCGGCGTAGTTGGTGACCGGATGATCGCAGAAGTGGGTCGACAGCGCGCCGCAAATGCGGTTCACCTGAAGCGGGATGCCGGCGGCGTCAGCGGCCTCCTTCAAACCTTGGGCCAGCATGCGCCCGCGGCGGTCCAGCTCGTCGTAGAGCCCTGGCTCTTGCAGCGCCTCTAGGCAGGCGATGCCCGCCGACATCGATGCCGGGTTGCCGGCCATCGTACCTGCCTGATAAGCTGGACCCAGCGGCGCCACCTGCTCCATGATGTCGGCGCGTCCGCCGTATGCACCGATCGGCAGGCCGCCGCCGATGATCTTGCCCATCGCGGTCAGGTCAGGCACGATATCCGCGTGGGCATCCGGCATGCCAGCGTACGTCTGCGCTGCACCATAGTGGAAGCGGAAGGCGGTGATCACTTCGTCGAAGATGACGAGCGCACCGGCGTCATGCGCAGCGCGGCAGATGCCGGCGAGGAATCCCGGCTTCGGCATCACCATGCCGAAGTTGCCGACGATCGGCTCGACCATGACCGCCGCCACTTCATCGCCCCAACGTTCGAGAGCGGCATGAAGCGCAGGAAGGTCATTGTATGGGACGGTGATCACTTCGTTGGCGATGCTCATCGGAATCCCGGCGCTGTCGGGGATGCCGAGCGTAGAGGGGCCTGAACCAGCCGCGACGAGCACGAGATCGGAATGTCCGTGATAGCAACCAGCGAACTTGATCAGTTTCGTCCTGCCCGTATACGCCCTGGCAACACGGATCGTCGTCATGACGGCTTCTGTGCCGGAGTTGACGAAGCGCACCTTGTCCAGGCTTGGGATCGCCGCCTTCAGCATCTTCGCGAAAGTGTTCTCCAGCTCCGTCGGTGTGCCGAACAACGTGCCGTTCTCGGCTGCGCGGATGATCGCCGCTGTGACATGGGGATGGGCATGTCCGAGGATGATCGGGCCGTAAGCGGCGAGGTAATCGATATATCGATTGCCGTCTTCATCCCAGAAGTAGGCGCCTTGCCCGCGCTTCATATAAACCGGCGCACCGCCGCCAACGGCCTTGAAGGAGCGCGAGGGACTGTTCACGCCGCCTACGATATGGGAGAGCGCCTCTTGGTGCAGAGCTTCGGATCTTGATCTGTTCATTTGATATTCCTCCAGTTGGGTGTCGTATAAGCAATGAGAAACGGGCATGACGCGAAGTCCTGCCCGCTGTTGATATATGGTTGATGGTGAGGCAGTCAGCCTCGTTGGTTCGAGCCGCTGCTTCCGCTTGTGCTGCTGCCGGCCGATCCTCCTGTGTGGTTGTTCGCAGTTCCGGAGGTGATGCCTCCTTCAGTGGAGTCAGGCGTTTCGTTAACCGTGTTAAACAACTCCTGAACGTACTTTTGCAGTGCGGTTTTGTCCACAGTGATGACGTCCATGCCGTTGATCTTCTCTTCGTGCAGCAGATTCATAGGCGGTAGCTGTGCGGTGACCGGTTCGTTGCCCATGCTTTCGTATGCGAGTCTCGCAAGTGACAACATCTTGCTCGACGGGATGTTCGTCGAGATATACGGTTCAATCTTGCGCAGCGTGCTGGGAAGATTGATCAGCGATGTCGTCGAGGTCAGCTTGCTGGCCAGCGCGGACAAGAGCTCGCGTTGCCGTTCCGTGCGGGTGTAGTCTCCCATTCGGTCATAGCGGAAACGCACATATTGCAGCGCTTTTTCTCCGTCGAGCAACTGCAAGCCGGCCTTCAGGTCGATCTTGTACTCCGGGTCTGTCGGATCGTAGTAGTACATGTTCTTCTCGACCTCGAATTCGATGCCGCCCAGCGCGTCCACCAGTTTGATGAAACCCTCGAAATCGACGAACACATAGTATTGAATGTCGATGCCGAGCAGGTTGCTGACGGTCTCCATGGCGAGCTTGTAGCTGCCCAGCGCGAGTGCGGCATTGACGCGGGTCTTATAATGGCCCGGTATATCCGTGTATGTGTCGCGCAGGATGGAGAACAGATAGCCCTGCTTGGTATTCGGATCAATCGATGCGAGCATGATCGTATCCGAACGCGGAGGCTCGTTCTTCGTCAGACCACGGGAATCGCCTCCGAGCAGCAGGATGTTGACCCGTTCGTTGCCCTCCCATTCCGGAGGTTCCTGCGGCTGATAAGCCTCGGGATTCTGCTCGCGGATCGTCTGTTCATATTCATCGAGAGGCGATTCGCCGTCACTGATGTCATTGCTGAATTTGATGATCGAATATACATAATAACCCCCGTAACCGAGCAGTCCAAGTACGATTACGATGGTCAAACTGAGCAGGATTCTCTTAGTACGGACGGTCAAGAGGGATCTTCCTTTCATGGGCGGTTAAGTGTCGCAGCACAGCGCAGTCGGAAAACACGCTGTGATGCGCGATTGTGCGGATTGGAATGAGTTGCAGCGCGAGTTTATCGCCCTGAATCGTTGTATGTTTTCCAATCAAGATGGACATGAGTCGATGATTCGCATCTGGATATAGGAACGCCTTACTGCCAAGGAGAATATCCTTGTCAAGCCGGTGCCAGTTGGTGCTGGTGGATCGATTCGCAGTTCTTCACAGCGTCACGCCGTCCTGATAAATTGACGTAACCTATTCGGGTATGGTATGCAAATTATGGTCCATCCATAAAGATGCAATTATACTTATTATAAAAGTTGAAAGAGCCATGAGCAAGTTGGCATCCCGTGCATGGTAACATCCGCGGCATATGGGATGCGAGCGAGCTGGTCCGGCGTTTTATTAGTTAAGGAGGTTAATAATAATGACGATTGTGCAGTTGGGTCAGCAGGCGCCTGACTTCGTACTCCCGGCTGCAGGAGGCAAGAAGGTGAAGTTGTCGGATTATCGGGGGCAGTATGTGGTGTTGTATTTTTATCCGAAAGACATGACGGCAGGGTGCACCGCTCAAGCTTGCGACTTCCGCGATTACCATCCTGAGTTTTCCAGGATGGATGTGGCGGTTATCGGCATCAGCCCCGACCCGGTGAATCGGCACGAGAAATTTGCGGACAAGTATGAGTTGCCGTTCCTATTGCTGTCGGATGCTGACCACCAGGTGGCCGAGATGTACGGTGTCTGGCAACAGAAGAAGCTGTACGGCCGGGAATATATGGGGATCGTGCGGTCCACCTTCGTCATCGGCAAGGATGGCGAGCTGCTCAAGGAATGGCGCCAGGTGAAAGTGAAGGGGCATGTGGAAGAGGTGCTGGCATTTATTCGCACGATCGAATCGTGATAGGGACACAGAGACTGGTTTTAACCTTGTGGCCGTGTGACATGAAAAGAGAAGCGGACTTGCGAGATGCTAATGCAGCTATAACGTCTTGCAAGTCCGTTCGATTTTATAAACGGGACGTTCAAACCCGACTGACTATGTCCTTGTATTCCGGGCGGTTGAGAGGTTTAGACTATCCCTCCGTGCGCCGGTGTAGGGCGGATATCTTGCGGCTTGCAACATGACGCGATAATATTGCGTCCTGTTAGAAGGAGATTGCTGGCAGATCCGGCAGTCGGGAGTTGATTGGAGCATACCGAAAACTCTAGCTATCCGTAGATGGTGTGATATTGTAAGAGGTAAGGCAAGAACCAAATATCGGATGAAGTGGTGAGAACGTGATCAGAAGGATAATCTTGTTGGCGGTGTTTGTACTATTCCTGAGCATTATCGTACAAATCTATCTGGATACAAATTTCTTCAAAGTGGTAGAGGTTCAGTTTCAAACAGAGAAGATTCCAAGCGGAGAGGAAATCAGAGTCTTGCAGATCAGCGACCTGCATGACAAAGTTTTCGGCAAGGACAATGAGCCGCTGGTTGAGGCGATTCATGAGGCGGATGCGGATATCATCGTGATCACCGGCGATCTGATCGACAGAAGCACGAAGGATCTCGGACGAGTGTTCTCGCTTATCGAGCGGATTACAGCCAGGCATCAGCATGTGTATTTTATCAATGGCAATCATGAAAATGCGAACCGGCTCCGGCAGGAACTGCTCGACGGACTCGCTGAGCGGAAAGTCATCGTGTTAAATAACCAGAACGTCGAGATAGCGGTGCGCGGTATCTCCTTTAATCTGGCCGGAGTCGATGACGGGCCGCTTAAGAAGATCAACAAAGCGTTCGATGGTATCGACCCGGACCGATATTCGATCCTGCTGTCCCACAGACCGGATGCTGTGGCGCAATACGCGGATATCCCTGCTGACCTCATCCTGAGCGGGCATACCCATGGCGGCCAGGTCCGGCTGCCGTTCGTAGGCGCGATCTATGCGCCGAATCAGGGCTGGTTCCCGAAGCTGGACAAAGGGACGTACCGGATCGTCGGAGACAGGTACCTGTACATCGACAGCGGTCTGGGTACCAGCCATCTGCCGATCCGCTTCCTGAATAAAGCCCAGATGTCACTGATCAGAATCTCAGGCCGTGAGTAGCGGATCGGGGCGAGCGGCAGGCATAGGTGAATGCAATAGACAGCCGGAAACGCAGACTGAAGCAGGATTCCGAGGTGCATGACAGGTGCCGTACCGCTTATACATGCACGAGCCAGCCGGCGGCGAGCACAGCGATCCCAACCACTGCGACGAAAACTTCGGTCCAGACGATCGAGGTTTTCATCAAGCGCACAGCGCCGAGGTTCAGCAGGCTATGAGCAGGAACGAGCAGCAGGACGAACCATGGTTGGCAGGCGATAAGCAAGGCGGCTCCAATATGAAATGCGCTTGCCGTCACGCGTTCGATCACGCCAACGAGCGGGCTGAGATCGGTGCGCATCCCTTGCTGCTCCATCATCTTGCGTGCTTCGATGGATTTCTCGTCCGTGCCATTCGCGATGACGAGCATCATGATACCGTTGATGGCGGCGTAGACGACCTCGATCGCTGCCCAGCCTTGGCCGATCGACAGGGCGTTTGAGAGCGTGAAGGAAGTGAGCGCCAGCACGACCAGCCGAACGATTTCCTCCAGGGGACCGGAGGAATTGACGACGATGAGCTGGGCGGAAGATGGCTTGGCCAATCTGCCCGCGATCTGTATGACCGGAGTGCGCAGGATCAAGGCGATCAGCCAGCCAAGCGCACCGATGCCGTAGGCCCTCCAATCGATCGGATAGCCGAGGTAGTTGAAGACGAGGGCGTATGCGACCGGCACAGCAACATAGAGCGGCAAGTACGGAATGAACGATTTGATGGATTTGGTTGGTTTGGGCATGGTCATTTCTCCTTAGGTATCGGATGATCGGCTGGTTCCGGTATGGCGATGACGGCCAGATTGCGCAGCCTTCTGCCTGCTCGCGCGGTGTTCTCGCTGGCCCGGTTGATCAATTCGCGAATCTGCATCAGCAGCTCCAGGAATTCCTCATCGTCCAGGTAAACGGACATCTTCCGATAGCTGACTCCGTCGGCATAGACATCGTAACGCTCCTGAGCCAGATACCTTCCGAAATCATTCATGAGGATCGAGAGAAAAGTCGAAAACAAACGCATATGCTCCTCGCTGCTTGCCTCATCCACATCTTCCTTCCCCAATACAGCATTGCCTTCTGGGAGCGAGTAAATTTTCTCCACCGTGCCGCGTACCTGCCGATGATTCTCGACGGTCAGGATGCCTCCTCGTGCAAGGATGCCGAGCTGGCGATACAAGGTAGCCTGCGGGATGTCCGGGAGCTGCTCGGCGATCTGTTGCGGAGTCAGCTTGCGGGAACCGGCCAGCAGAGTGATGATGCGGATACGGACAGGGTGCAGGATGAGGTCGGCCTTGCGAACGTTCATGCTCATGATCATGCTCCTTGTCTGCTTATTATTATCAATACTGATAATAATACAAATATTGATAATATTCAAGAGGGTGCGGCAAAGCTTTCTATCAGGTCTATTTCTCCCGGTCCGTCCATATAATTCTAGCAATCGGGCAGGCAAGGAGGGAGAGCGGATGAAGCTGAAGGCTGTAAGAACCAAACGCCGCAAATGGTGGAGGAGAAGGGCAGCATTATTGATGTCGATGATGCTGCTCTCCTCATATATTCATGCTGCGGATATGATAGAAGCGGGCGGCTCTGTTGTGTGGCCGGATCATAGCCGCGCAGGGGAAGTGGCGGCCGAGGCGGAACATGCGGTTGTGAAAATGGACGCTGGCGGGCAGGAGTGGGTGAAGGACGTTCGGCAGCTTCGGGCGCAGTATCGTGAGAGCGAGCAAGAGCGGGCTATGTTGGCCCGATGGACGATTGCGGAGCCAAGCGGATATGGGCAGGAGTTCGTGATGGAGGATGGGAGGAGTGTTGGGCATGGTCGCAGCAGCGGGCTGGATCGGGCTGGCGATGATCTCCGAGCGGGCAGCGGGAAAGGTCCAGGGGGACCGGCGCTTGCGCTTACAGAGCGGCAGGGCAGTGCGAGTTGGAGCGCCAGCGAGCAGGAGGAAATCTATCAGCGGCTGGCTAGAGGGGAACTGGTAAACGGACGGGAGGACATCTCTTATAGAAAACCTGAACAAGCGACGGTTTATCTGACTTTTGATGACGGGCCCTCGGAACTGACGCCCAAGGTGCTGGATATTCTGGCTGAGGAGAATGTTCGGGCGACTTTCTTCGTCCTGGGCAGTCTGGCCGAACGTTACCCGGAGACGGTGAAGCGGATCGTCGATGAGGGACATGCCATCGGCAATCATACCTATGACCATGACTATGAGCGGTTGTATGGTGATTTTGCGGTATTTTTCAGGCAGGTCACCCAGACGGACGAGATCATCCGGCGCATAACCGGTGTAAGGACGACGCTGTTTCGCGCGCCAGGGGGAACGAACCGCAATTTCGATCCTTTCTACTCTTACTATATGGAGCAGGCGGGATATGTGGTGTACGACTGGGATGTGGACAGCGGCGATTCACGGCGGAAGGGAGTGCCTGCGGCGGAGATCATCGCCAATGTGCAGCGTGCGCCGCTTAAACATGAGTTGATCGTGCTGCTCCATGACGGCAGCGGACATGAGGAGACGGTGCGGGCGCTGCCGGAGATGATCCGGTATTACAAGAGGTTGGGCTATCAGTTTGCCGCCCTGGATAAAGCGGTAGAGCCGCGGCGGTTCACGCTGGGGAGCCTGAAATGGAGGAGGACGACGAGCTGGGAGGAGCATGTTCAGTATATGGAGTTGGTTAGCGACTTCCGCTCGATGAGCGAGGAGGCCATCCATGAAGCTCCTCAAGGTGAAGAGCATCTGATGCTGGTGGTCAATGGGAGAAGGCACGTACTAGGGCCAGAGGATTTCTATGTGCTGAATGGACGCTACCAGGTGAAGCTTGCGAGACTAGCAGAGACGCTTGGAGATGGCCGGATCAGACGGGGAGCATGTTGTGTGAGTCTACCGTATCTGATGCATGGCGGACGAGCGTATGAACGGGCTGATCCGAGGGTGGTGCCGGGAAGATTTGCGGGTGACAGGATGCAGGCGCAATTGCCGATGATGCTGCTGGCACACGCCACGGTCAAGGATGGCGATCTGTACCTGCCTCTGCGTTTGACGGTGGAGATGCTGGGCGGATCGATTCCCTCCTATGATCTGAGCCGTGCTATTAAGGAGGTTCAGGTTCGGATATAGGTGCGGATGATGGCAGGGGAAATTTAGATGATTTCGGCGCTGGCTCTATTGGGGGATCAGGTTACTGCCGCATACTGCGAGATTAAATTTGGAAGTCATCCAACCAATGCTTCAACCACTGGCTCTTGATAGGGTTAAGATGGGGGCAATCCGTCAATACTGATAGCGAGATTCGTATATGGGGAGGATGACGAGCCATGCGTTCATCGCTATCGGTGATTGGATTTGATCAGCAACATGAACTTATCAAAAGTATGATAGATAATGTCGAGAGGGTTATCAGGGGCAAACGGGAGACGATCAGGACGGCGATGATCGGGCTGCTCACCGGCGGACATGTGCTGCTGGAGGATGTGCCGGGTGTCGGCAAGACGATGCTGGCGCGAGCGCTCGCCCAGACGGTTAGTTGCACGCTGAAGCGCATCCAGTTCACACCCGATCTGCTGCCTTCAGATATCATGGGTGTTTCGATCTATAATCAGAAGTTGCAAGATTTTCAGTTTCGCCCGGGGCCGATCATGGCGAATTTCGTGCTGGCGGATGAGATCAACCGGACTTCTCCGAAGACGCAGGCGGCGCTGCTGGAAGCGATGGAGGAGCAGCATGTGACGGTGGACGGCGTCACCTATGAGCTGCCGAAGCCGTTCATCCTGATGGCCACGCAGAATCCAATCGAGCATGAGGGGACGTTCATGCTGCCGGAGGCGCAACTGGACCGATTCATGCTGAAGCTGACGCTGGGCTATCCGGATATGGATGCGGAGATGGATATGCTGGAAATGACGGCGAGGAAGCATCCGATTGAGACGCTCAGGCCGATCATCAGCAAGGAAGAGCTGCTTGAACTGCAGAAGCGCGTGCGGGAGATCCATGTGGACCGGTCTTTGCTCGAATATATCATCCAGCTCGCCCAGTTGTCGCGGGAGCATCCCGCAGTCCTCTTGGGCGCGAGTCCGCGGGCTGCCGCAGCCTTGATGAAGGCGGCACAGGCGAAAGCGATGATGGCGGATCGGGCGTATGTCATCCCCGATGATGTGAAGGCGATGGTGAAACCGGTGTGGGGGCATCGGCTCATCGTGAAGTCAGATGCCAGGGCCAGGGGCAAGGATCAGGAAGCGATCCTGGACGAGCTGTTGCAACGGGTGCCGGTGCCGAATTTTCGCCAGGCGGTTGGTGAGGGGCGATGACTCGCGCTGAAGCGGATAAGGCCGTCCGCGCCGTCCCCGGCATCGCGGGACAGGCGTGGTGGCTGCTGTGTACGGCTGCTGCCTGGAATTGGGCGCTCGCCTTCGGCGGGCAAGCGGCTTGGTTCATCGCGGTGACCACAGGCACGCTGATGGTGTATGGGATCTTCGCGCATCTCGGGCTGGCACAGAAACCGTCCATGGCTCGTGAGGTGTCGCAGCATGAGATGCATGCAGGCGACGCGGTCAGGGTAACGGTGTCGATCGCGTGTCAAGGGCGATGGTTTCCCTTGATCTGGCTCATCGTGAGAGATGAGTTGAAAGGGCCGAACGGCAGGACGGTGTTCGCAGCGCAGAAGATGTTGTTCACTGGACCGCGCAGGCGGATCGAATACAGCTATGAGATCCCGCGACTTCCGCGAGGGGTCTATGCGTTCGGGGCGGCGACGATCGAGGCGGCGGAGCCGCTCGGTATCGTCGGCCGCCGCTGGAGGCTGGACGGCGCAGGCACGCGCCGTCTGACGGTGTATCCGCAGCCGCTGGATGAGGCTGCGATGGAGATGCCGCGGCGCTCCGGCGAGAGCCAGGCCGCGGCCGTGGCGGCGCTCGCGATGGTCGAAGCATCGCCGCTCGTCAGCACCGTGCGCGAGTATGCGCACGGGGATCCGCTGCAGCGCATCCATTGGCGAAGCACGGCTCGCACGGGCGAGCTGAAGACGAAGGAGCTGGATGCGCTGCAGCATGCCCGCGTCGCCGTCGTGCTCGACGACGCGGCGCGAAGCTACGGGCGCGGGCGTATGGCGCGCGCCCGGTTCGAGACGGCAGCAAGCGCAGCTTGCGCCGTCTGGTATGACGCCAAGCGGCACGGCTTGGCGGTCGAGCTCTGCTGCGGCACGCAGGTGGCCGCAGCAGAGGCGGAAGCGCCCGCCCCTGCGGGGCGGCGGGCGCTGGAGCTGCTGGCGCGGGCGGAGCCGCGCGGGACGGCGGCGGTCGCCGACGTGCTGAGGCAGCGCGCAGCGCATCTCAAGCCGGAGGTGCCGCTCATCGTCATCACACCGCGGGTGGACGCGCAGCTCGCCGATACGCTGGCGATGCTGCGCAGGCGCCGCATCGGCGTGACGATCCTGTATATCGGCTACGACATCGGACAAGCCGAGTATGAGCTAGCCGATGCGGGCGGCGACAGTGGCAGTGTGCCGCGGAGTGCGGCGAACAGTGTGTACACGTCTCATGAAGCCCTGCCGGATATGAAATCTTCGCAAGTACCTGCACCTGCTGGACTTCCGTCGGCAGATGAACAGCGTCTCCTGCGGGAGCTGGAGATGCTGGGGTGCCGCACGAAAGTGATCGTTCGGCCGTCCGTTCAGGACGTATCGGTTTCGGCACGGAGCGACGAGCGCATGCCGGGAGGTGCAGTCCGTTATGGCTGATTATGACAGAGCGTTCCCAACTGCATCAACGCAGGATTTGGCGTTGCAACAGGCGAATCTTCGCGGGTTAATTGCCCAGTCCGTTGATCATTCCGGCAATGGAGAGCTGCGTCGGAGACATTCCTCGGATCGGCGAGAGTTGCAGAAGCTGGCCAGATCTCGTGAAGGCGCCGAATCCGAGTATTATCCTTGGCTGACGATGGGGATTGCGTCCCTGGTGCTGTTCATCCTGCTGGTGGAATGGCTGAGGCCGATGCAGCAAGCTTCAGCCATCACGCAGGTTTATATAATCGAGCCGTTCCAGCTTGCCCTGTTCGGTTTCGTGGCATTGAATTATCTGCGCATTCATGGCCTAATCATGTGGCCGTTGAAGTTGATCGTGATCCTGCTCGTGATCGGCCAGTTTTACTATGACAGCTATTTGTATGAGTGGACGTGGTGGGAGGATTACCTTACCGTTACGCAGCAGGACATCGAATCGATCGTACACAAGCATCCGTCGGCGATCAGCGGTGAGAATCGGACTCTCCTCCTGCTCGCCGGGTTGGCGATGGTGAGCCATGCCCTGCACTACATCGTGGTACGCCGCCAATATCCGGGCTGGTTTGTCGCCGTAACGATCGGCTATCTGGCCGGACTGCAGATTGCTTTCGGTCTCCAGACAACGGCTGGCATCATGACCAGCCTGGCGGCGGGCCTGCTGATGATCGTCCTGCTCCAGCCGGTACGCTGGCGATCGATCATGAGTCTGGCAACAAGTAGCCGGATGGCAAACGGAGCAGCAGCCAACACGTCGGGCGGTCAGACGAAGAGAACAGAATCGGCGTATACAGCCCAAGGCGCAGTTTCACCGAACACCGCTGGCCGCGGTGCGGCTAACATCCGAGCCAAGACGGTTGCAGCGGGCAAGCATGCTGCTGGTTATGTCGCGGCGGTTCTTATCGCCTCTGCGGCCTTGGCGGCGGGATGGCTGGCGGCGGAGGATCAGCCTAAGCTGTCGCAGCCGCTGCGCTGGAATGTGATTGAGTTCGCCCAGGATGTGGCGAGATTGGCGAATGGCAGATGGTCCATCGCGGCAGGGCAGGATTGGTCCAGGCTCGCTAACCTCTCCTTGACCGGCTTTTCAGTCGGCGATTATGAGTTGGGGGGCAGCGCCATTCCGGCGAACTTCCCGATCTTTACGGCCAGATCGGACAAGCTCACCTACTGGCGGGGAGAAATCAAAGCCCATTATGACGGCTCCTCTTGGTCCGACACCCCGGCTTGGTTCGAAGACGCCCTGCGGGACAACACGCTGGCGACAGGGGATGAGCCTGTAGAGGAGTCCTTCCTCCGAATGATGCCGATCGAACAGGAAGTCCATCTGGACAGCACCTCCGCCAAGTTCCTGCAGGGCACGCTGTTCGCCGGAGGGGAGATTACAGATGTGACGGAGCTTGCCGGAGGAGGCGAGGAGTACCTGGCCCCGCAGCTTCATCCAATACGGCGGGATGGACAGTCGCAGCGCTATACGGTCGATACCGGCGAAGTGGTGCTGGGATCGTATCGGATCAAGGTTGAGCCGATTCCCCACGACTACTTCGATTCGCAGCGGATCGACGAGGCATATCGTGCCGCTCGTGAACGGGTGGCTGGCCATACTCTCGATGCGCAGCAGGCCAACGGGACTTACTTTGCTGCAGTTGAATCAGACGCACGTGCCAACCTAGATAACAACCTGATCCATGAAGCTGAGCGGACCGCAGATCAGCAGACATCTGCTGGCGGGCTATCAGCGGAGGACCGTCTGCGTTACACGCAATTGCCGCACATGAGCGAGCGTGTCTATGAACTGGCCGCGCAGGTGACGGCCGGGGCGGAGACTGATCTGGACAAGGCTCGGGCGATCGCCGCCTATCTGCGCGAGAACTATACGTATGATCTGAACGCTACCGCGAAACCCGATGAGGGTATGGAATTTGTCGAGAATTTCCTGTTCGAGCAGCGAATTGGATATTGCGATCATTTCTCGACAGCTATGGCGGTGATGTTGCGAATGAACGGCATCCCATCCCGATGGGTCAAGGGCTTCGCGCCAGGGGATGTACAGATCGATGAGTCCGGTTATGTATGGAGCGATGTGCGGGCGCTGCATGCCCATTCCTGGGTGGAGGCATACATCCAGGGCATCGGTTGGGTCGCCTTCGAGCCTACCCCTTCCTATGCGGGAAGCCTCGAAGCTGCCTCTGTTGTGCTGGCGGCAGGAACTCCGTCTCCAGATGGCACGCGGTCCGAACCTCAGTGGTGGCAGGGCCCCGCATTGATCCTGGCATCAGAAGTGACGAAGGAGGTAGAGAAGATGGAGGGAGACTGGCTCGCTTGGCTGGAGATGAAACTTACCGCTCTTAAGGACAGCTTGATGTCCACCGCCTGGACGGAAGCGGCAGTCTGGGCGTCAGCGGCGGCGGCAGCCATCGCGCTGGCCATCATCCTGTTCGTGCTGCTGCGTCACAGATGGGATTACATCCGTCTCGAACGGCGCATCAGCCAGATGGAGCGGCGCGGCGGAACAGCCCTTATGCTTGAGCTGATATGGCAGCGCATCTTCCGCAAATACGGCCCGCTTAAGCCGGGGCAGACGCTGCGAGAGTACGTGCAGGAGCTTAAGCTGCGCAAGCCGGAGCAACGGGAAGCGCTCGCGGAGCTGGCTCTGTTGTACGAAGCGATCCGTTATGATGAGCGGCTGCCAGAACGCGTGTCGCGCGGGCGAATGAGCCGTTTGTGGCGCGAGGCGATCGGATAAGTCGAAGGTGGTGCGGCTCGTAAGAGACGGTGAGTGTCCGATTGTCAGATCAAGCAGGTGAAATGCGGCGAGCCTCATGCAGCGTCGACCAGGCAAGCAGCAAACAACAAGTCCGGATGCACGCCAACACGCTGGATCTGGTCACGCTGCTGCAACGAGGCGTACCTACGGACTTGAACAGCAAGTCATGCGCGTGTCAACCTGCCGACCGGATTCGACTCCCGCATCGAGTTAGCAGCCCAACCCTGCCAATGGCACACGCCGCTCCCCGGCCAATTTCCGCACTTCCTTGACGTTCACGAACGGCTTTCTATATAATGATGACATTCGATGACAAGCCTCTTTGAACGCGGAGGTACATATATAGGAGGACGCAAATGAACAAGCCGGAAGAAATGATCGTCGTACTGGATTTCGGCGGCCAGTACAATCAGTTAATCGCACGCCGCATCAGGGATCTGGGCGTATACAGTGAGCTGCTGCCTTATCAGACATCAGCGGCCAAAATCGCCGAGCTTAAACCGAAGGGCATCGTCTTCTCGGGCGGTCCGGCGAGCGTATACGGGGAGAATGCGCCGCTCGTCGACCCGGGCGTATATGAGCTGGGCATCCCGATCCTCGGCATCTGCTACGGTATGCAGATGATGTCGCATCAGTTGAACGGACGCGTCGAACGCGCCGGCAAGCGCGAATACGGCAAGGCGATCGTCGAGTTCGCCCCGCACTGCCAACTGGTACAAGGAATGGAACTGAAGCAGCAGGTATGGATGAGCCACAGCGACCGCGTTGCCGAGCCGCCGACAGGCTTCGTCGTGGATGCGAGCACCGAGCATGCGCCGATCGCGGCGATGAGCCATCCGGAGCGCAGATTCTATGCGGTGCAATTCCACCCGGAAGTGCGCCACACGGAATATGGCAACGATATGATCAAGAACTTCCTGTTCAACATCTGCGGCTGCAAAGGCAACTGGTCGATGGAAACTTTCATCGAAGACACGATCCGCGACATCCGCGAGCAAGTCGGAGACCGCAAGGTGCTCTGCGCGCTGAGCGGCGGGGTGGATTCCTCCGTTGTCGCTGTCCTCGTGCACAAGGCGATCGGCGACCAACTGACTTGCATGTTTATCGATCATGGCTTGTTGCGTAAGAATGAAGCAGAGAGCGTCATGGAGACATTCGTCGGCAAGTTTGACATGAAGGTGGTCAAGATCGACGCCCGTGAGCGTTTCCTCAGCAAGTTGCGCGGCGTGGAAGATCCGGAGCGCAAGCGCAAGATCATCGGCAACGAATTCGTGTACTGCTTCCAAGAGGAATCAGAGAAGCTCGGCAAGTTTGATTTCCTCGCGCAGGGTACGCTCTACACCGACATCATCGAGAGCGGTACGGCGACCGCGCAGACGATCAAGTCGCACCACAACGTAGGCGGTCTCCCGGAGGACATCAAGTTCGAGCTGGTGGAGCCGCTGAAGGCGCTGTTCAAGGACGAGGTGCGCAAGGTCGGCGAAGAGCTCGGCTTGCCGCGTGAGATCGTCTGGCGTCAGCCGTTCCCTGGGCCGGGCCTGGCGATTCGCGTGCTCGGCGAAGTGACGGAGGAGAAGCTCGAGATCGTGCGCGAATCCGACGCGATCCTTAGGGAGGAGATCGCCAAAGCGGGACTTGACCGCGAGATCTGGCAATATTTCACCGCCCTGCCGAACATGAAGAGTGTCGGCGTCATGGGCGACGAACGCACTTACTCCTACACCGTCGGCATCCGCGCTGTTACGTCGATCGACGGCATGACGGCGGATTGGGCGCGCATTCCTTGGGAAGTGCTGGAGAAGATCTCCGTGCGTATCGTTAACGAGGTGCATAACGTCAACCGCGTCGTCTACGACATCACGTCGAAGCCGCCGGCGACGATCGAGTGGGAGTAATCGTAAATACCAACCATCACAACAGGTGCTCTTGGAGCGCCTGTTTTTGTTTGCCGTACATATTGGCGGATGACGTTGGGAGATTTTGCAGGGTCGTGTGCCTCAAGCGGTTTTGTACGAAAAATCGTACACATTCACCGAGCCGATCGGAGTTTCAAACGGTTTTGTACGAAAAATCGTACACATTCGCCGAGCCGATCGAAGTTTCAAACGGTTTTGTACGAAAAATCGTACACATTCACCGAGCCGATCGGAGTTTCAAACGGTTTTGTACGAAAAATCGTACACATTCACCGAGCCGATCGGAGTTTCAAACGGTTTTGTACGAAAAATCGTACACATTCGCCGAGCCGAGCGAAGTTTCAAACGGTTTTGTACGAAAAATCGTACACATTCGCCGAGCCGAGCGAAGTTTCAAACGGTTTTGTACGAAAAATCGTACACATTCGCCGAAATGAGCCGCGATTCAAACAGGTTGAGCGACATATCGTTCACTCCGGGTACCAACGCCGGCATCTGATGCGTTCGGGGGACATACCGCCATCCTGTAAACTAGAGACGGAAGTCGTTAGAACATTTTAAGGACTCTTACATTGAAGTCAAGTGGACCGCTAATGACGGCCAGTTCCATACGGAGACGATCAAGTTGAGAAAACAGGGGATCGCTCATTGATCGAGCGCCTATGGTTGGCGTTGGGTCTTCTGGATGCTGGCAGCTTGCACAGGCCTCACGCCTGAAACCGATGCGCACAACAACAGCGAAGAAGAAGGGGCACATCCACTGTCAGTCTGTACTGACTAGCTGGATGTGCCCCAAATGCATGATGCTGCTCGATTAGTAGAAGTCCGGATAGTAGAAATGCCAAGTGTAGATATGAATGGCTTTGGTTTCCGAATCGTAATACACTTCGAAATTGACCATCGCAGCAATATCGCGCAGTTTGACGTAGTTGTTGCCATTGATCGTATAGGCGGTTACCTCAACCGGTGTCCCGTTGAAGTAGATGGTGGAAGTGGACAGCTTGGCTGTCTGGGTCGTCGGATTATTGGCGACGGCCAGTTCACCGCCAACTGGCTCGTATGCTTCGTCAGTTTCAATGGTGATGGCGTTGTTGATGCCATCCCAGCCTACCGCAAAGCTTTTCTCTGTGTTATTCAGGACAAAGGCGATGTCGCGCAGCTTAAAGTAGTTATTGCCGTTAATCGTGTACGCCTGGAAGGAAACTTCTTTGTCGTCTACGTACATTCTAGAGTTTGAAGGAACGGCAGTGGCAGTTTCCGGTACTTGGGGCTTGTTGGCAGCCAGCATCTCCGAATGCTTGAAGCTGTCGAACATGACATACATATTATAGGCATAAACAATCATGTTGTAGTCTTCGTCATAGATGTACAAGTAGATGTAAGCAATCTCGTCTTCTGGAGTGAAGTATCTGAAATCATTGCTTACAGTTCCGTCAACGATTTCCATTCCCTCGTCAAAATTCAACTGGCCGCCGAAGAAGCTGGCGAATTCGACTGTCAAGTAACGGGCATCCGGATTGTTGGTTTCAAACTGATAGCTCAGGGTCTTGTACGATCCGGAAGGCGTTTTAAACACAGGCACTTCGACAACCTTCCTCTTCTCGCCCCAGTTCTCCCAGTCTTCGCTGAATACCTTCTCAGTTACTCCGGTATATTGTTCGAAAGTGATTGAGTAGTCATAACCTTCATAAGTAAACTCATAGACGAACGGATTGGCCAATTCTTCGCTTGTTTCAGCAAATGCGGACATGGACAGGAACAACGAACCGATGAGTGCAATGACCAGCACAAGAGAAGTCTTCTTCAAGCTAATCGCTCCATTTCATCATGAATTGTGGTGTGACAGTTGCTTGGATGCAAGCCGACAGTGATTGACGCCTTTCAACGATGTATGGCTGTGTACAATCTTGATCCGCTCACTCCCTTCATACCTTGCGGAATATCTTCAAGAAGAAACACCATTCTACAATTTACGACACAAAGGAGATAATTTCCTCTTCCTCAACCCAATATATTTTGAAATTTGTTGAGTAGCTCCACCACAAGAAGGAATATAATAGATTAATTTACGATAAGTTGGAATACAAAATATTACATATGATAGAATTCCAATCGACACGAAACGACATATCTGAGATAATCGTAGTATCGATATGATTGAGTTTTTCAACTGCTAATTGAATAGAATCAACTAAACCGCATGCTGTAGGCTATGGCAGTAATTGCAGTTTGGGGAGGACAAGCACGGATGATACAATCATGGCTGCAAATGACGGAAGAGTGGTTGGCAAGTGAGACGAGTGTCGGTTATGAGGATACGGCCCGCAGCAAGAGCATATGGGATCATGCTGGACAGTCTGCGGTTGGAGTTGATCAGATCAGGCGCTGGTTCTCGCATGTGAAGAAACAGGCTGGCTTGCAGGAGGATGTCGCGGTTTTTACGATACCGAGGCCGCGGTCTTTCGAACTGGATGAGATCATTGCCGTATATAACGGCGAGGATCTGCTCTTCGGTTATCCGATGCACAAGCTGGCAGGGGAAGCTGGCGGATGGAGCCGGGAAGGCGTGCTCGGTTTCCTGCACTTCTTCGCTGGGGCGGGAGGCGGATCGAAGGAAGAAGCTGAACTTGAGACCAATGTAACCAAGGAAGCGGGGTCTGATGATGAATATGCGTCGCCGGAAGACGTGCTGGCTTCGGTAGAGCCGATCGAATGGCAACAGTTCGGAGCGGCAGCGGAAGCAGACGGACAATCGGCCGGAATAGGTATATCGGCGGAAGACTCTGTGGCGGAAGCAGGCGAAGAGGTTGAAGCTGCCGCGGGTGTGCCGGAAGCGGGGGCTGTTCCAGTTCCCGAAGGGAAGGCAGGCTCACAAGCCGCGCTGGCGGTTGATGCGGTAGACGCTGAGTCCGCTGCAACCGCTGAAGATGGCGTGCATGAAACAACCGCGATAGAAGCGGATCTTGTGGCGTCAGATACAGCGGCATACCCTGCTGCCGAAGTTGCTGCAAGCGCACAGCAATCGGTCACAGCAGAAACGGACCTGGAAGGTACATACATAGAAGGCGTTGCCGAGGTTGATGTGGCAGAACCGCTTAACTGGCAAGACATCGATGCTGAATTGCAGGAAGGTCTGAACTCGTACGGCAACGCGAGTGATGCGGCAGCAACGTTGGGCGAAAGTGAGGCTGCGCAAGCAGAGATCCAGCATGCAGATGCCGAGTCAGACGCAGGGGCGGATGATGCAGCCCTCCTGCGGGCAACCGAGCCGACATCCACAGGCTGGACTGGCTCTGCTGCGGTGATCCAGTCACTGCAAACAGGACTGAAACACGTCGAGCAGGCGATCGAGACGACGATGGAACTGCATGCGGCAGCTCCTGCTTCGTCGAAGAAGCTGCTTAAGCTGTTGTTCGCTGCTGAGGATCATGTGCGGGATGCGGAAGTCTATCTGGCTCGCTCAGCACGGGAAGGGGTGAGCTTATGATCGACTTGAATTCGATCCTGCTGAAGCACAAGGTGTTTGTCGATACGAGCTCGTGGATGTTCCCGCCGTCAGAAGGATTCTTCCACGGGCCGATGGAGCAGGCGCTTCGAAACACGGGGCAGAAACTCGTGCTTCCGGGCAAGGTGCTCGAGGAAGTGAAGAAGTTCCTGAATCACGAGGATCAGGAGAAGCGCACGCGCTCGCGCACGGCTGCTTCCATCTTACAGAAGTACATCGATGAAGGGCTCGTCCAGGTGTTCGGCTCGCAGAACGATCCGTTCACCGACCAGACGATCCTCTATGTATTCCAGCAGTTCCGAGTCCGCTATCAACTGGCGCTGATCACGCAGGACAAGGGATTGGCAACGGACGTACACAACCTGAACAATCAACGCGCGGTAAACGGCCAGCCGATTCGCGTATTCCGCGTTAACATGCACGGCCAATTGTCGGAATGGCGCTTCGACGACGGAAACGGCACGCAGGCAGCCCCTGCCGCTGCGCCTCGTTCGAACCGTAACCGCGATGCCAAGCAGGGCGATGAATCCGGCCAGGCGATAAGCCCGAAGAAGCCGCATGCAGAGCTTGGGGTGGACGGCGATCAGGCTGAAGAGGAGAATAAGCCGATCGTCAGGTTCCGTCTCGGCACGCATGTCGAATCCGGCGGCAACGAGCTGCTGCCGTGCCGTCACTTGCCTGGCGAGCAGGATATGGTCATCTCCGCGAAGTACGGGAATGTCCAACTGGGCGAGCCGATCGGGCGCGGCGGAGAGGGCGACATCTACCGCACGAACACCGGACTCGTCTGCAAGATTTACAAGAAGGAGAAACTCACGCAGGCGAGATACGAGAAGTTGAAATTGATGCTGACTGTACCGGTTGAGAGGAAAGGCATCTGCTGGCCAAGGGACATCGTGACCAATCAGCACGGCGAATTCGTCGGCTATCTGATGGATGCGGCGGAAGGCAAGCCGATGCAGACCAGCCTGTTCGCCAAGCCGGTACTGCTCAAGAACTTCCCGGATTGGACCCGGGCGAATCTCGTCAAGCTGTGTTATACGATGCTCTCGCAGATCGAATATTTGCATGAGCGGAACATCATCATCGGCGACATCAACCCGATGAATATCCTGATCAAGAACGACCGGGAAGTCTACTTTGTCGACACGGACAGCTACCAGATCGAAAATTATCCTTGTCCCGTCGGCACGGTCAACTTCACCGCTCCCGAGATCCAGGGCAAGAACTTCGGCACGTTCCTGCGCACCTTCGAGCATGAATATTTCGCTGTGGCGACGCTGATCTTCATGACATTGTTGCCAGGCAAGCCGCCGTATTCGCAGCAGGGCGGTGGGACGCCGGAGGACAACATCCGCAAGATGGATTTCCCTTACCCGTTCGGCGATGACTCGACGGGCAAGGCACCGGATGGACCGTGGCGCTTCATCTGGAGCCATCTGACATACAAGGTGAAGGAGGCGCTGTACAAGACGTTCAAGGAAAATGAACGGGTATCCGTCTCTGACCTGAAATTCCTGATTCAGCAATACCACTACAGCATCGTTAAGCAATGGTCGAGCGATGAATTGTTCCCGATGAGCCACAAGATTCCGGAAGGCAAGGCCGTCATGATGACCTGCTCCAAATGCGGACAGGAGAAGCAGGTTCACATCAACCACAAGCAGAAGCTGGAGCAGGCAGGCAAGCAATTCATCTGCGAGGAATGCTTCCAGCGCAGCCGCTTGGAACGTCTTCAGCGTATGCAGGCAGCGGCCGCTGGACCAGCCATAACCTATCCCGGCAACGCTCAGACGAAGCCTGGCACCGCTCCGCAGGCGGGAACTCGTCCGCGGACAACCGGAACTGCGGGGACAACGCCTGCGATTCGTCCGACGACACCGGGACCAAGCGTCCGCAAGCCGGCTGTTGGCCCTCGCACCCAGGCGCCAACCGGACCGAGGCCGCAAGTCCAGCCGAAACCGGCTCCCGGAACGAAGACGCAGCCGGTGCGCAAGAAGTCGCTGCTGGATCGCCTGATCGATTTCTTGTCCAATATCTAAAAACATCATGAAGAAGGAGACATGTTGCGATGGATGATTTGTTAATCAGCACACAGGAATTAACCGAAAACCCGACGGCGCGCGTCCCGATCTGTCTCGTGCTGGATACGAGCGGTTCGATGACCGGCGCACCGATCGAAGAGCTCAACAATGGCGTGAAATACTTCATGGAGGCGATCCGCAAGGACGACATCGCCAGCGCCGCCGCTGAGATGGCGCTTGTCACCTTCGGTTCGACCGTGCAGAAGGTGCTGGACTTCGGCAGCATCCATAGACAGGCTGTTCCGACGCTGACGGCAGGCGGGCGCACGCCGATGGGCGCGGCTGTCAACCTCGCGCTCGACATGCTGGAAGCGCGCAAGCAGTTGTATTCGGCGAGCGGCGTTGATTACTATCAGCCGTGGATCGTGCTCATGACCGACGGGATGCCGACTGATGATGTGGAGCAGGCGGCAGCACGCGCATGCCAACTGATCAATAACCGCAAGCTGACGATCTTCCCGATCGGTATCGGCCCGGATGCGGACATGGAGTTCCTGAAGAAATTCTCGCCGAAGCGGCCGCCGCTTCGACTCAAGGGTTTGAACTTCGTTGCTTTCTTCGAATGGCTCAGCAAGAGCGTCTCGAGCACATCACAGTCGATGCCTGGCGAGAAGGTGACGCTGGAGTCTCCGGCTAGCTGGGCTTCCTGGGAGACGCTGTAAAGCAGATGAATCTGCTGTTGATGAAGTTTTATCGTGAATAGGAGTCGTGGAAATTTGAACAGCCAATGGATGATGTTCGGTGCTTCTGTTCAGGGCAGAGCCCATATGAAGAACGAGATGCCGTGCCAAGATTACACGTTCTCACTCCACCGCGGCGGCGTCTATGTCTGTGCGCTGGCAGATGGAGCCGGCTCGTGCAGCCATGCGGACAAAGGCGCGGAGATCGCGGCGCGGACAGCCGCTTATGTGGTATCGGAGCGATTCGGCGAACTGATGGAGGCTGAGCATGAAACATGCGTGCGGATCTTGCTGGAGGAGATTAGGAGCAGCATCGTCCGTTCGCCGGATTATGTGGAACCGATCAAGAATTATTCGTCTACTCTCCTGTTCGTCGCCGTGCATGGTGACCGCTATATCGCCGGTCATCTCGGAGACGGCGTGATCGGCGGCGAGCGGGCGGGAGTCTCCTTCGTGTTATCTCCTCCGGACAACGGGGAGTTTCACAACACCACCTTCTTCACGACATCGGAGCAAGCGGAGGAGCGGATGCGCATCTACCGCGGGGAGCTGGGCGATATATCCGGCTTCTTCCTGATGTCCGACGGAGCTGCCGAATCGTTGTATAACCGGAAGAGCGAGAGCCTGGCGCCGGCGCTCATCAAGGTGCGCGAATGGGCTGACAAATATGCCATTGACGTACTGGAACAGGCGCTTCAGAACAATCTGGAAAAGGTGATCCGGGAACAGACGATCGATGATTGCAGCCTAGCCATCATGGCGCTGCAACGGCCGGCTGAGCCACCATCTCCGGGAGAGGAGGGTGGAGAGTGTGAACGCGCTGCTGACGAAGCTGCGGGTGATCAAGCTGCCCGTTCTGACCGGAATTGATCGGTTCTGCATGTTGCTTAGCCTGATCTACGCCGGAGTCGGTGTGTTCTGGAGGCAGGGAGGCTTCATGCCGACGATTCTGATGCTGGTGGCGATTAATCTCTTTACCTATCTCGCCAAGACCATCAAGCAGCCGCTGTACAGCGCCTTCGCTTGCAGTCTGATTACACTGTCCGTTTGCTTGATGGAGGGGCTATTCGAGACTTATCCGACGGCTGCAGCCTGTCTGGTGATCGTCGTATTCTTGCTGGTCTTGCTGAGCCATATGGACTCCGCAGTGGCCAGCGGTTTTGTGTATGGGTTCTGGTTGATGATGTTTTACCTGATGATCCAGAACGGCATGGATGGAACGCTGGGTGACATGGTGTTCACGCTGTTCAGTGACTTCTCGGCCTACGAAGCGCTCTCGCACTGGCCGTTCTTCCTGATCATGGCCGGTCTGATGTGGCTGTTCGCCGAACGGACTCCCGCCGCCCAGCGAACGTTCACGAGGTCGCTTGCGCCATTCGTCGTATGGATGATCGTGCTGTTCATCTACGCGGCACTGGAAGGGATTAACCGTTACGAACCGTCGATCGTGCCTGAGGTGATTGGGTATGCCTGCATCAGCCTGCTTGTGTACCGCTCGGTGATGAACGATGAACGGGTGTCTGCCGCCCTGGCCTACGCTGGCATCGCCTTCGTCTTATGCCGAGAGATTCGGGAGATATGGGAGCTATCCGATTATTACTTCACGCTCTATGTGCCCGTCATCGTCCTGATCCTTGTATATGTGACGAAGATGACAGCCCACCTGGCGCTTGGACTGATGGTCGGTTGGTGGCTGGTTTGGATGTGGAACTATTTCCAGGCAGGGACATCTGCCGGGCTGCCATCGCTCTATGATCATCTGGAGCCTTCCGCCATGTTCCAACTGGCTATTGAGGCGTGGCCGGTGGTGTTGATGTGCGGGTTGCTGCTTGAGCGGCGATGGGTGATCCCGTTTATCGTCTCGATGCTGAAGAAGCTGCGGAATCCTTGATTCTGCGGCTTCTTTTATTTGGTCCATCTACGTCAAATGTTGTCATTCCCCCCTCCTTCATCACGTAATAGTGGCATTTTGCTGGTTGCGTTAATACCTTATTAATATCTGGGCAGCCATTAGGATGGCAGGACAGCTCCAGGTCTGCTGTCTGTTCACGGGTCCAAAAACGCTGCAGGGGTGAACATCATGCACTACGTTTGGAATGTGAGGAAACATGTGTGGAGGAGCATCCTGTTCGCGGCAGCCGTCCTGGTGCTGTGGCTCGTCCATGTGCGGGTTGAGAATGCGGAAGCGCGCAAGCGGGAGGACACAGTGGCGCACCTGATCGAGGAACTGCGGGTGATGACAGCGGACATCGCGGAAGCTGGCTGGGAGATGGATGTTTCCAGTTGGAGGAGTTCGTCCGCATATCAGAAGCTCATCTCGCTGGATGTGAGGGCGATACCGCTCATGCTTCAGCACATCGACCGGGAAGCGGAGGCAGTGGGGCGGGTGCTCGCGCAGGGGGTGGCGGAGCTGGGCAAGCTCACGCTGACGGAGGCAGACTGGACGACCAAAGAAGCTTGGCAAGCAGCATGGAACGCACAAGTCGATAAGGCGAAGGAACAAGTGCCGATCATCCTGGCCGACCAGCGGTTGAACGCGTCCGAGCAAGCGGCGCAGCTAGCGGATCTGGGGATTCCGGCGCTGCCCCATCTGCTCGGGAAGCTGCAGATGGGGCGAGGATCAGAGGCGGAGATGTTGGCCATTCGACAACTGCTGGGACCTTCGTATGATCAACAACTGCCAAGCCGGAACGACAAGCTGCAATGGCAGCGCTGGGCCAGGTCGCATGCCGAGGAATATACACCATTGACGTATAAATTCGAATGATCAAACGATTGATAGGGAAGGTTTCTCTGGAAAAAAGCGAACATTTCCGAAAAAATCTTTCGGAGTGTTCGTTTTTTTCGTTGACAGGCCATGAGTCTACTTTTACAATATTACTGGTGTCCCGCCCGTATGAATGTGTCAAGCGATCGTATGGGCATGATAGTCTTAAAGATTCACAAATCGAAAAAAATGATGTGTGGAGGTATGTACTTTGTCGAACAATGGAAGTACCGAAAAAGGCCTTGCTCGTTATTTTGAGTTCAGCAAGCATGGCACAAACTTCAGGAGAGAGTTTATCGCGGGCTTGACGACCTTCCTGGCCATGGCGTACATACTCGCGGTCAACCCGAATATCCTGAGCGCAGCGGGACTTGATCCTGATGCGACATTTACCGCGACGGCAGTTGCGTCGATCATCGGTACGCTCGTGATGGGTCTCGTCGCCAAATATCCGGTTGCAACCGCTCCTGGCATGGGCCTCAACGCATTCTTCGCGTTTGCGGTAGTCGGAGCAATGGGCATTCCTTGGCAAACGGCATTGGCAGGTGTATTCGTCTCCGGTGTGTTGACGCTTATCCTGGCGTTGACCGGCATCCGTGAGATCATCATCAATGCGATTCCAACCGGGCTTAAGTATGCGGTATCGGCTGGTATCGGCCTGTTCATCGCATTCGTCGGGCTGCAAGGTGCCGGCATCGTCGTCAATGATGACTCTACTCTTGTCGCGCTTGGCGACCTTTCTGACGGCGGCGTGCTCCTTGCGCTGTTCGGTATCGTGATTACAGCCGTTCTCATGACGCGCAAACTGCATGGTGCCATCTTCTATGGCATGGTCATCACGGCAATCGTTGGCCTTATCTTCGGCATCATTGAGTTGCCGGGCTCGATCATCAGCCTTCCTCCGGCTCCATCGGCGTTCGGTGCATTCCTGGACCCGATCCTGGGAGAGAAGATTAACGGCGTATCGTTCTATTCGCTCGACATGCTTGTTGTTATCTTTACGTTCTTCTTCGTTGACTTCTTCGATACAGCAGGCACGCTGCTTGCTACAGCCAATCAAGCAGGCCTGACCAAGGACGACAAGCTGCCAAGAGCTGGCCGCGCGCTTGCATCGGACTCCGTTGCAACAGTCGCTGGCGCTATCGTAGGTACTTCTTCGACAACTTCCTATATCGAATCTTCTGCGGGGATCGGTGCAGGTGGTCGGACAGGATTTACCGCAGTGTCCACAGCGTTCTTCTTCTTCCTGGCGCTGTTCTTCTCGCCGCTGCTCTCGATCTTCACCGGTCAGGTAACAGCAGCCGCGCTGGTCATGGTTGGCGTGCTGATGGCGGCTAACCTCGGCAAGATCGCTTGGGGCGAGATTCAAGAGGCTGCTCCGGCCTTCATCACGGCCGTTGCCATGCCGCTTACCTACAGCATCTCGAAAGGGATCGCACTCGGCTTCATCCTGTACCCGCTCGTGAAGCTGGTGAAGGGTGAAGGCAAGCAGGTTCACTGGATCATGTATGCATTGTTCTTCGTTTTCATCGCTTACTTCATCTGGGGTAAAGCGTGAGCCATAAACATCCAAAACCTTGCAAGTAACACACTGTTTGTTTGGTTGGGAGGAAGAGGACGCGATGGATGGTTGTGGCCGAACCTTGTTTTGTTGTTAGTTGATACAGGACTTCGATCGCTCTTCGGCGAATGTAGCATCAGATACAATGGGAGGAGGACGCGGCAGTGCGCACGGAGCGAGAGATGATGGATTTGTTGATCGGCTTTGCAAGTAACGATCCGCGAATACGCTTGGTTACGATGGAAGGATCGCGCACCAATCCGAATATCACGCCTGATCTTTTCCAGGATTACGACATTTCCTATTTTGTGACCGACATGGAGTCGTTCAAGGCCAGGGATGCGTGGCTTGATGGGTTTGGTGAAAGGATCATCATGCAGAAGCCGGAGGATATGGAACTGTTCCCGCCGGAGCTTGGCGGATGGTTTACGTACCTCATGCTTTTCAAGGATGGGACGAAGGTGGACCTGACGCTGGTTCCCGTTCAAGAGGTGGAGGAGTATTTCGCGAAGTCGGACGGCCTGGTGCAGGTGTTGCTCGATAAAGATTCGCTCGTCCAGCGTGAAGTGGTTCCGACCGATCACCGCTACTGGATTCGCAAGCCGACCGCACGAGAATACGATGATTGCTGCAATGAGTTTTGGTGGGTGGTGACCTATGTCGTCAAAGGGCTGGCGAGACAGGAGTTCCTGTATGCGGCAGATCACTTGCACGGCATCGTGCGAATGAATCTGCTTAGGATGATGGGATGGAAGATCGGGTCGGAGCAGGGGTATACTTTCAGTCTGGGGAAGAACTACAAGTTTATCAAACGTTATCTGCCTGATGAGGATTGGACGAAGCTTCTGTCAACATACTCCATGGGCGGCTATCCAGAAATGTGGCAGTCTCTGTTCACCTGCTGCGAGTTATTCCGAACCTATTCAAAGGCCGTAGGCGCAAATCTCGGATACCCGTATCCGGATTACGATGAAGCCGTTACCGGCTATATGAAACAGATCTATACTTCGTTTGGCTGCAACCAATAAGGCATGAACTTCCGGTCGTAACCCGGAATCATGCCTTTTTTGCTGAGGCTGATCGCGGGCAGCGCTCGGCCGTTAGTCCATGATCGAATAGGTGTGATACCATCGCCAAGTAAAGAGGCTCCTGGCACCCGTCAGAACGTGTCGTTGAGACAGAGTGTTATGCCTCGGCAGAGCTGGCGGCGATCCGATGACACGTGAGCCTCGGCAGCGGCCAAAACGAAATAGCTGATCATAAAGAATTTTCAGACGATTAACAGGCTTTATGGAACCATGAACAAAACCGAACTATTTTCTATCATTAAATATTTATTGTTCGTGTTTTGCGGTTGACACCCTATGTAATGTATTGATAAACTATCCATGTTGAATGAAAAAGGCTAACGAAATCGACAAGATGCCATGTTGCGAAACGGTGCTGGAATAAGGCAGATTTGAGGTGCGAGAAGCATGGCCGCGGTTTCGATCAACTTACTATAGATGAACGAAAGAAGGTTTGTTTGATGTCTGCTTTGGTCGGTGTCATCATGGGCAGCACCTCCGATTGGGAGACGATGAAGCATGCTTGCGACGTGCTGGATGAGCTCGGAATTCCTTATGAGAAGAAGGTGGTCTCCGCTCATCGCACGCCGGATCTGATGTTTGAGTACGCCGAGACGGCGGTTGAGCGCGGCCTGCGCGTGATCGTGGCCGGCGCTGGCGGAGCGGCGCATCTGCCGGGCATGGTGGCGGCGAAGACGGTGTTGCCGGTGATCGGGGTGCCGGTGAAGTCGTCCAATCTGAACGGGCTGGATTCGCTCCTGTCGATCGTGCAGATGCCGGGCGGCGTGCCGGTGGCGACGGTGGCGATCGGCAAGGCGGGAGCAACGAACGCGGGCCTTCTCGCTGCTCAGATCATCGGCAGCACGGATAAGGTCGTGCAGCAGCGGCTGATCGCGTGGCGTGAGAACATGAAGACGAAGGTGCTTGCGGTTAGCGATTCATTGGGAGCGGAGGAGTAAGCGGTGAGTTTGGACGCGAGCAAGCCCGTCGTTAGTCATACGGATGAGCGTGGAGCAGAACAGAACGGAACTAGAGAGAACGAGGCCAGAGAGAATCGGGCCATAGAGAGCCATATCAATGAGTACGGGACTACAGGAAACGGTGAAAACATGAACCTTGATCACAAGCAGTTACACAAGATCAATCCTTCGGAGCAACCGGCTCGCAAGCGAATATTGCCGGGTTCAACGATCGGCGTACTGGGCGGCGGTCAACTCGGACGGATGTTGGCGCTTGCCGGCAGGGCGATGGGTTATCGTTTCGTGACGCTAGATCCGACACCGGATGCGCCTTGCGGCCAGGCGGCAGACAAGCAGATCACGGCCAGGTATGATGATCGGGAAGCGGCCCGCGAGCTCGCCAGGTTGTCGGATGTCATCACTTACGAGTTCGAGAATGTCGACGCAGGAGTCGCGGCGATGCTGATGGAGGAATCATACGTGCCGCAAGGCAGCGAGCTTCTGTACACGACCCAGCACAGGCTGCGCGAGAAGCGCGCCGTTGAGTCCGCGGGCGTGTCCGTTGCTCCATATGCGCCGGTCGCTAGTTTCGAGGATCTCGAACGAGAAGCGGCCAGATTGGGCTTGCCCTGCGTGTTGAAAACCGCAACAGGCGGATACGACGGCAAAGGGCAATATGTCATCCGCGAGCAGAGCCAACTGGCGGAAGCTTACGAAACGTTGTCGAGGGCTGGCAGTGAGCTTGTGTTGGAGAAGTTCATCCGCTTCGACAAGGAAATCTCGGTGATCGCTGCGCGGTCGCCAAGCGGAGAAGTGGTCACTTTCCCGCCAGCGGAGAATATTCACGTCAATAATATCCTGCACATTTCGATTGCCCCTGCTCGTATTTCCCGGGAAATTGTCGAGCAGGCCAAGAGCATGGCGGCAAGCATCGCGAAGTCGCTGAACGTTGTCGGCCTGATCGCGGTCGAGATGTTCCTGACCGCAGACCGACAGCTCTATGTCAATGAACTGGCGCCGCGCCCGCACAATTCGGGACATTATACGATGGAGGCGTGCCGGACTTCACAGTTCGAGCAGCATGTGCGCGCGATCTGCGATCTGCCGCTTGCATCGACCGAACTGATGACGCCGGTTGTGATGGTCAATGTGCTGGGCGAGCACCTGCAGCCGCTCCTGGATTGGATCGCGGCGGGCGGAGAAGCGGACCTGGAACGAACCCATGGCATTACGGCGAAGGTTCACCTGTACGGCAAGGCGGAAGCGAAGAAGGGGCGCAAGATGGGGCATATGAACTTGCTCACCGGCGATGTCGAACGCGCGCTAGCCTGGGTCGAGCAATCGCCGATCTGGCGCAATTGATGAGACGACGAGGACAGAGGTTGACAAACGACAGCAACCGTTCATCGATCGAAGCGTGCGCTACCATGCTTCGATCGTGAGTAGAGCGGATTCCATAACCGCATAGCACCAGAAGAATAAACGAACAATATGACCGATAATGGAATGATAGAGACAGAGATTGGACGACTGGCCGATGCAACCCGCGCCAGTCTGATCCGTTTCATATAATCACGAACCTGGAGGAACCGAAACATGATCCAACGTTACACCAGACCTGAGATGGCGGCAATCTGGACAGAGGAGAACAAATTCAAGGCATGGCTCGAGGTGGAGCTTTGCTCTTGTGAAGCCTGGGCTGAACTGGGCGTCATTCCGAAGGAGGATGTCGAGAAGCTGCGGAAGAATGCCAGCTTCAACATCGACCGAATCTACGAGATCGAACAGGAGACACGGCATGACGTGATTGCCTTCACGCGGGCCGTATCAGAGACGCTGGGCGAGGAGCGCAAGTGGGTGCACTACGGCCTCACATCGACAGACGTCGTTGACACGGCGAACGGTTATCTGCTGAAACAGGCCAATGAGATTCTCGAGAAAGATATCCTGAACTTCATCGATATCCTGCGCTCGCAAGCGATTAAGTACAAAGACACGGTTATGATGGGCCGCACTCATGGCGTGCATGCTGAACCGACAACGTTCGGCCTGAAGCTGGCGCTCTGGTACGAGGAAATGAAGCGCAATCTCGAGCGTTTCAGACATGCGGCTGACGGTGTGCAATACGGCAAGATCTCCGGCGCAGTCGGCACATACGCGAACATCGACCCGCGCGTCGAAGCATACGTCTGCAGCAAGCTGGGCATCAAGCCGGCGCCGATCTCGACGCAGACGCTGCAGCGTGACCGCCATGCCGAATATACGGCGACGCTGGCGCTGATCGCTACCTCGCTCGACAAGTTTGCTACGGAGATTCGTGCGCTGCAGAAGAGCGAGTTCCGCGAAGTGGAGGAGCCGTTCGCCAAGGGGCAGAAAGGCTCGTCGGCGATGCCGCACAAGCGCAACCCGATCGGTTGCGAGAACATCTCTGGCCTGGCGCGCGTCATCCGCGGACATATGATCTCCGCTTACGAGAACGTGCCTCTCTGGCATGAACGGGACATCTCGCACTCGTCTGTGGAACGGATCATCCTGCCGGATGCAACGCAGCTCCTGAACTACATGCTCAACCGACTCGGCAACATTATCAAGAATCTGACGGTGTTCCCGGAGAACATGAAGCGCAACCTCGAGCGGACCTTCGGCCTGCCGTTCTCCGGCCGCGTCATGACGAAGCTGATCGACAAGGGCATGAGCCGTGAGCAAGCGTACGACACGGTTCAACCGCGTGCGATGCAGGCGTGGGAAGAACAACGTTCGTTCCGCGACATTCTCGAATCGGATGAAGTGATCATGTCGCATCTGTCGAAGGAAGAGCTGGACGATTGCTTCGATCCGAGCTGGCATCTGAAGCATGTGGATACGATTTTCCGCCGTTTGGAACTGATCTGATCGATATAAACTTGCGTGGCAAACTTCAGCGACAAGGGGTGAGAGCATGTCGACGAAAGCAATCTCTACCGCGCAGCCGTATGTGAACGCTCCGCTCGCATACAAGGGCAAAGTGCGGGAAATGTATGATCTGGGTGAGCATTATCTGATCGCGGTGACGGACCGGATCTCGGCCTTCGATTTTATCCTTGAACCAGCGGTACCGGACAAAGGCAATGTGCTCAACCTCATCAGCAAGTTCTGGTTCGAGCAGACGGCTGGTCTGATGCCAAACCATGTTGTTCACTGCGATGTGGCGAAGCTGGAAGGCATCATCACCGATCCGGAAGTGATGAAGCACCGCATCATGGTGGCGAAGAAGGCCGAGCGGATCGACATCGAATGCATAGTCCGCGGCTATGTGACCGGAGGCGGCTGGCGGCAATATGCGAAGAGCGGAGAGATTAACGGCATTAAACTTCCCGCAGGCTTGCGCAAGAACGAGAAGCTGCCGGAGCCGATCTTTACGCCATCCGCGAAGAACGATGTCGGGCACGACGAAGACATCTCGATCGAGCGGATGAAGGAGTTGGTCGGAGCTGAGCTTACGGACAAGCTGCAGGCACTCAGCCTGGAACTGTACCGTTTCGCGCGCGATTACTGCGAGCAGCACGGCATCATCCTCGCGGACACGAAGTTCGAGTTCGGGCTCTTGGACGGCGAGATCATCCTGATCGACGAGATCTTCACGCCGGACTCGTCACGCTACTGGGCGGTTGAGAATTACGCGCTGGATACCGACATCGCCAGCATGGACAAGGAACCGGTGCGCACCTATCTGGCGAACTCGGATTGGGACAAGGTATCAGCGCCTGCGCCGCTCCCGCCGCATGTGGTGGAGGAGACATCCGCCCGGTACAGGGAGATTCTGCGGCGCCTCACAGGGATTGCGCTCGCATGAAGTTGTAACGATAGGAATGTTGGATAAACGTTGGCATGAGTGTTGATGGGATTTTTTATTTGATCCATCTGGTTATCATGATTTATCACTATTAAATATCAGGGGGCACCTGTCCATGTTCAAAGCGACTGTCTATGTGACGATTAAGCAAAACGTTCTTGATCCGCAAGGGAAGGCTGTACAAGGCGCACTGCACTCCATGGGCTTCGACGAAGTGGAGTCGGTCCGAATCGGCAAGTATATGGAACTGAACCTGAATACGAACGATCGCGCAGCAGCAGAGGAGAGAGTCAAGGCGATGTGCGAGAAGCTGCTGGCGAACACAGTGATCGAGGATTATCGTTTCGAACTGGTAGAAGCATAACGTCAAGATCGGTGCAATTGACCGGAAGCTGGACGGCCTGATAGCTAGGCTGGCAAGGCTTCACCTTCGGAAATCAAACGATCATACGAACGAAAGGAAGAGTGCTCCATGAACTTTGCCGTGCTTGTATTTCCCGGCTCGAACTGCGATATCGACTGCTATAAGGCGGTCGAGCAGACGATCGGGCAACCGGTAGACTATGTGTTCCACACGGAGACCGATCTGTCCAAATATGATGCGATCATCATCCCGGGAGGATTCTCTTACGGCGACTATCTGCGGAGCGGCGCGATCGCCCGTTTCGCACCGGTGATGAGCGAGGTGCAGAAAGCGGCCGAGGCTGGCAAATACGTCATCGGCATCTGCAACGGCTTCCAGATCCTGCTGGAGAGCGGGCTGCTGCCTGGAGCGATGCGGCGCAATGAGTCGCTGAAGTTCCGCTGTCATCAGACAAAGCTGCGCGTGGAGAACAACACGACGCCGTTCACCCGAGATTATGCGGTGGGTGAAGTGATCGACATCCCGATCGCGCATGGCGAAGGCAACTACTATTGCGACGAAGAGACGCTGCAGAAGCTTAAGGCGGAGAACCGGATCGTGTTCCGCTATGCGAGTGAGAATCCGAACGGCTCCGTGGACGATATCGCGGGAATCTGCAACGAACAAGGCAATGTGGTCGGCATGATGCCGCATCCGGAGCGCGCGATCGACAAGTTGCTCGGCTCGGAAGACGGCAAGAGAATGTTCACATCCGTACTAAACGCTTGGAGGGAGAAACATGGCGCAGCAAGTGTCCGTTAAGGAACCGACGGCAGAGCAGATCGCCGAACAGAAAATCTATAAGCAAATGGGCGTAACCGACGAAGAGTATGCGAAGATCTGCGATTTTCTCGGACGGAAGCCAAATTATACGGAAATCGGCGTGTTCAGCGTCATGTGGTCCGAACACTGCTCTTACAAGAATTCGAAGCCGCAACTGCGCAAGTTCCCGACGAAGGGACCGCGCGTGCTCGTAGGTCCTGGGGAGGGCGCGGGCGTTGTCGATATCGGCGACAATCTGGCGGTTTGCTTCAAGATCGAGAGCCATAACCATCCTTCGGCGATCGAGCCGTATCAAGGCGCGGCAACGGGTGTCGGCGGCATCATCCGCGATATCTTCTCGATGGGCGCGCGTCCGGTGGCGCTGCTCAACTCGCTGCGCTTCGGCAAGCTGACGAATGAGCGCGTGAAGTATCTGTTCGAGCATGTCGTTGCCGGCATCGCCGGTTACGGGAACTGCGTCGGCATCCCGACCGTTGGCGGCGAAGTGATGTTCGACGAGAGCTATGAGGGCAATCCGCTCGTCAATGCCATGTGCGTCGGCCTGATCGAGCATGACAAGATCCAGAAGGGTGTGGCCCAGGGCATCGGCAACCCGGTATTCTACGTCGGCCCGGCCACTGGCCGCGACGGCATCCACGGGGCGACCTTCGCTTCGGAAGAGCTGACGGAGGAGTCGGAAGCGAAGCGTCCGGCGGTACAGGTGGGCGACCCGTTCATGGAGAAGCTCGTCATGGAAGCCTGCCTCGAGCTGATCAACTCGGGCATCGTCATCGGCATCCAGGACATGGGCGCAGCCGGTCTCACCTGCTCCAGCTCGGAAATGGCGAGCAAGGCGGGCAACGGCATGGAGCTCAATCTCGACCTCGTGCCGCAGCGTGAGCCAGGCATGACGGCGTATGAGATGATGCTGTCGGAGTCGCAGGAGCGCATGCTGTTCGTCGTCGAGCCTGACAAGGAAGAACAGGCCAAGGCGATCTTCGAGCGTTGGGGACTGCACTGCGTAAATGTTGGCCGCGTAACCGATGATGGCCGTCTCCGCCTGATCAAAGACGGGGAGGTCGCCGGTGATATCCCGGTGCGCGCGCTGGTTGACGAGTGTCCTGTGTATCATAAGCCTTCGCGCATTCCGGAATATTATGTGAAGAATGCTTCGGTCGATACAACCCGCTATCCGGAGGTTACGGATGTGCAGGATGCGCTGCTGAAGCTGCTCGCATCCCCGTCGATCGCCAGCAAGGAGTGGGTGTACAACCAATACGACTACATGGTGCGCACGAGCACGGCGGTGTGTCCAGGCTCGGACGCGGCTGTCGTAACGGTGCCAGGCACGCGCAAAGCACTCGCGATGACGACGGACTGCAATGGCCGCTATGTGTATCTCGATCCGGAGGTTGGCGGCAAGATCGCGCTGGCTGAAGCAGCACGCAATGTCGTCTGCTCCGGCGCAGAGCCGCTCGCGATCACAGACAACCTGAACTTCGGCAGCCCGGAGAAGCCGGAGGTGTTCTGGCAATTGGAGAAGGCGGTTGACGGGATCAGCGAAGCTTGCGAGAAGTTCGGAACGCCTGTTATCGGCGGCAATGTCAGCTTGTACAACGAAAATTCGAAAGGCGCCATCTATCCGACACCGGTTATCGGGATGGTCGGTCTGGTGCATGATCTTGATCATATTACGACGCAAGGCTTTAAGGCAGAAGGCGACGTGATCTTCCTGCTCGGCGAGACGAAGGCGGAACTTGGCGGAAGCGAATTCCAATATGTGATTCATGGCGTAACGGAGGGCCGTCCGCCGATGATCGATCTCGATGTGGAGAAGCGCATGCAGGATGCGGTCTTGTCCGCGATCCAAGCTGGCCTGGTCGCTTCGGCGCATGACCTGTCCGACGGCGGGCTCGCCGTGGCTCTGGCGGAAAGCTGCATCAGCGGCGGCCTGGGCGCAGAAGTGGAGATTGCGACTGAGCTGCGCACGGACTTCGCGCTGTTCAGCGAGAGCCAGTCGCGCGTGATCCTGTCGGCCAGCCCGGACAAGGCGGATAGGCTGGAGCAGGCTGTGCGGGCAGCGGGCGTACCTGTTGCGAGAATCGGAACGGTTAGAGGAAACGATCTGACGATTGGAGTGAACGGCCGCCAGGCGGTGAACGCTCCTGTCAAGCAGCTAGCTCAAGTCTGGAAGGATGCGATCCCATGTTTAATGAAATAAACGGAGCTGGAGGGGCGAAGAGGGCGGCTGAGTCCCAAGCCCTCTGGTCCGGGGATTTCTACAACGAAGGCGTCGTTAATGATCATGACTTCTTCTTCGACAAACTGCGCGAGGAGTGCGGCGTATTCGGCGTGTTCGGACATCCGGAAGCCGCCCATCTCGCCTATTATGGCCTTCACGCGCTTCAGCATCGCGGTCAAGAGAGCGCCGGCATCTGCGTTTCGGACGGGACGGAGTTCCACTATCACCGCGATATGGGGCTCGTGAAGGAAATATTCAACACCGAGATTATGAGCGGACTGCAAGGTGCGATGGGCATCGCGCACGTCCGCTATTCGACGTCGGGCGAGAGCAAGATCGCCAACGCCCAGCCGCTCGTGTTCAAGTATCGCGAAGGAGATCTGGCGATTGCCACAAACGGCAACCTGGTCAATGCCGTGGAGCTGCGCAAGCGTCTGGAGCGCCAAGGCTCGATCTTCCAGACGTCGAGCGATACCGAGGTGGTAGCGCATCTGATCGCCCGCTCACCGCATGATGATATCGTGGACGCGGTGCGGGAGGCGCTGCAGCAGGTGGATGGCGCTTACGCTTTCCTCTTCCTGACACGCGACAAGTTGATCGCGGCCAATGATCCCCATGGGCTGCGACCGTTCGTGCTGGGCAAGCTGGGGGATGCGTATGTCTTCGCGTCGGAAACCTGTGCCTTTGATGCGGTCGGCGCGGAGTATGTACGCGACATCGAACCGGGCGAACTGATCGTGTTGGAGCTGGGCAAGCAGGAGATGCGCACCGAGCGGTTCGCGCAGGAGAAGCGGCGTGCGGTATGTGCGATGGAATATATCTACTTTGCGCGTCCGGATTCGGACATCGACTCGGTGAACATCCACTCCGCGCGCAAGCGGATGGGCCGGCAGTTGGCGATGGAATCGTTCATCGACGCGGATGTCGTGACCGGTGTGCCGGACTCGAGCATCTCCGCGGCCATCGGGTATGCAGAACAGACGGGTATCCCGTATGAGCTGGGGTTGATCAAGAACCGCTATATGGGACGGACGTTCATCCAGCCGAGCCAGGCGCTGCGGGAGCAAGGCGTGAAGATGAAGCTGAGCGCAGTGCGCAAGGTCGTCGAGGGCAAGCGCGTTGTGATGATCGACGACTCGATCGTGCGCGGCACGACTTCGCTGCGCATCGTCAATCTGCTGCGTGAGGCGGGAGCGAAGGAAGTGCATGTACGCATCTCTTCGCCGCCTTTCATGAACCCTTGCTTCTACGGGATCGACACGCCGAACCGCAAGGAGTTGATCGCCGCGCAGAAGTCGGTGGAGGAGATCCGGCAGGCGATCAACGCGGATTCACTGCATTTCCTTAGCCACGAGGGGCTGCTGGCGGCTATTGGGCGCGGCGACGGGCAGGAGTTCAACCGCGGCATGTGTACCGCTTGCTTCGATAACCGTTATCCGACCGAACTGTATGATCATCGCTCGCTCGTTTCGGATGATGTACAGATCATCTCGGAGAAGCCGCCGCTGCTTGAGGTTCGCACGGAGCAATCGGCTTTTGTAAAGGCATGAGCAGTTCTGAAGAGGCAGTGTAAGCAACGAGCATCAAGAAGCAAACAGATTGAACACAGCCAATCATATTTTAATCAAGTTAATGATAGGAGAGGGATCACCAATGTCCGACGCGTACAAACAGGCCGGAGTCGATATCGCCGCCGGCAACGAAGCGGTAGAGCGGATGAAGAAACATGTGAAGCGCACGTTCCGGCCGGAGGTGCTCACCGATCTCGGCGGCTTCGGAGCACTGTTCGGGTTTGATGCGAAGCGGTATGAGGAACCGGTGCTGGTGTCGGGGACAGACGGCGTTGGCACGAAGCTGATGCTGGCATTTATGATGGATAAGCACGATACGATCGGCATCGACGCGGTGGCCATGTGCGTTAACGACATCGTCGTGCAGGGAGCGGAGCCGCTGTTCTTCCTCGATTATCTGGCATGCGGCAAGGTTGTGCCGGAGAAGATCGAAGCGATCGTCGCGGGCATCTCCGAAGGATGCGTGCAAGCAGGTTGCGCGCTGATCGGCGGGGAGACAGCCGAGATGCCGGGCATGTACGGCGCGGACGAGTATGACATCGCTGGATTTGCGGTAGGTGTCGTCGACAAGAAAGCGCTGATCGACGGCAGCAGCATCCGTCCCGGAGATGCGGTGATCGGCCTCGCTTCGAGCGGCGTACACAGCAACGGCTATTCGCTCGTGCGCAAGCTGCTGCTGGAGAAGCAAGGATACAAGCTGTCCGATGTGGTGCCTGAAGTATCCGGTGACGGGCGGACGCTGGGCGAGGTATTGCTCGAGCCGACCAAGATCTATGTGAAGTCGGTGCTTGCTCTGAAGGAACGAGTTGAACTCAAGGGGCTGTCGCATATTACCGGCGGCGGCTTCATCGAGAACATCCCGCGTGTTCTCCCGGATCATGTGGACGTTCAGATCGAATACGGCTCCTGGCCTGTGTTGCCGATCTTCAAGCACATGCAGGAGATTGGTTCGATCAGCAACCGGGATATGTTCACGACATTTAACATGGGCATCGGCATGGTGATCGTTGTGCCTGCGGAGCAGGCTGAGGAGACGCTGGCCGTTGCGCGTGAGCTTGGGGAAACGGCGTATCGCATCGGTACGGTGGTGCCAGGCAGCCGTAAAGTGACGTTCAAGGGAGCGGATGTATAGTGAAGCGCGTGGATCAGGAGATCGATGCGGCAACTGGCGAAGCGTCAGCTGCTTCGGCTGAGTTGAAGAAGCGCGCACCAGGCGCTCAAGCATCGGGACAGCCAACGGTTGCTGCTGACGCGTGCGCGGAGCCGGCTGAGTCTCCATCGCGTCAGGCTGATGGCGCTTCGGCAGGAGGAACGCCGAGCACGGCGGACGCATACGCCGAGATTGCTGCGGCGAAGTCGGACGCAGAGTCTGCGGGGACGAACGGGCATGCTTCCGATTCCTCGGGAGCTTACGAGGAATTGGATGTCTCTGAAGCGGTGGAGCCATCGGAACATTCGATCGACGCGACAACCTTCGCCCAGCCGCGCAAATTCCGCATCGCCGTCTTCGCCTCCGGCAGCGGCTCCAACTTCCAGGCGATCGTTGACGCGGTCAAGCGGCGCGAACTGGATGTTGAGGTGGCGCTGCTCGTCTGCGACAAGCCGCAGGCGAAGGTTGTGCAGCGGGCGTATGATGCGGGGGTTGCGGCATTTACCTTCCGGCCGAAGGAGTATGCCTCACGTGAAGCGTATGAAGCGGAGATCGTTCGTGTGCTGGAGGAGCATGAGATCGACCTGATCGTGCTTGCCGGATATATGCGCCTGGTCACCCGCGTGCTGCTCGAACCGTATGAGGGCCGCATCATCAACATCCATCCTGCGCTGCTTCCTTCGTTCCCCGGCGTGGACGGGATCGGCGCTGCCTTTCGCTATGGTGTGAAGGTGACCGGCGTGACGGTGCATTATGTCGACGATGGAATGGATACGGGACCGATCATCGCCCAGGAGCCGGTCAGGGTCGAGCCGGATGACACGCTGGAGACGCTCGCGGCCAAGATCCATGCTGTGGAGCACAAGCTGTACCCGCAAGTCATTCGTCAGATCAGCGAAGGGCGAGTGCGGCTTGAAGGTCGTCGTGTGGTGTTTGAGTGATCATTTGACGGATCGCATTGAGTGATCGTTATGGATGGTCCGTAGAGAAGATCGTATAGAAGATCGAACGGTTGCGTGAACTGTGAATCATTTTTTTCTTAAGGAGGAAATCAATCCGTGGCAATCAAAAGAGCGTTAATCAGCGTGTCCGACAAGACAGGCGTTGTGGAGTTCGCATCGGCACTCGCCAAGGCTGGTGTGGAGATCATCTCGACCGGGGGCACGAAAAGCCTGCTGGAGCAAAACGGCGTGCCGGTCATCGGCATCAGTGAAGTGACCGGTTTCCCGGAAATTCTCGACGGCCGCGTGAAAACTCTGCATCCGGTTGTGCACAGCGGTCTCCTGGCGATTCGTGACAGCGAGGCTCATCAGCAGCAGATGAAGGAGCTGGGGCTGGACTACATCGACCTGGTGGTCGTGAACCTGTATCCGTTCGCGGCAACGATCAAGAAGCCGAACGTGTCGTACGAAGAAGCGATTGAGAACATCGACATCGGCGGGCCGACGATGCTGCGTTCGGCGGCGAAGAATCACGCATTTGTGACGGTGGTTGTGGATGCGGCGGACTACGGCGAAGTGCTGGAGCAGATCCAGGCGAACGGTGACACGACTCTTGAGACACGCAAACGCCTTGCAGCCAAGGTATTCCGCCATACGGCCGCATATGATGCGCTGATCTCGGATTATCTGTCCAAGCTGAACGGAGAGCTGTTCCCTGAGACCTATACGGTTACATATGAGAAGGTGCAGGAGCTTCGCTACGGCGAGAATCCGCATCAGAAGGCGGCGTTCTACCGCAAACCGCTGGCCGGACTCGGCAACATCACAACGGCTGAGCAACTGCATGGCAAAGAGCTGTCGTACAACAACATCAACGACGCCAATGCGGCACTTCAGATCGTGAAGGAATTCGGCGAGCCTGCTGTTGTTGCGGTGAAGCATATGAACCCTTGCGGCGTCGGCATCGGCAGCACGATCGAGGAAGCTTACCGCAAGGCGTACGAAGCTGACCCGACTTCGATCTTCGGCGGCATCGTCGCTGCGAACCGTGAGATCGACAGGGCGACAGCAGAGCTCTTGCACGAGATCTTCCTGGAGATCGTGCTGGCGCCGAGCTTCTCGCCGGAGGCGCTGGAGATTCTGACGAAGAAGAAGAATATTCGCTTGCTTCGCCTTGGAGATGCGTTTGCTTCGGCAGAGCATACGGCGGCAAGCTATCACAATATCACCTCCGTCGAAGGCGGCATGCTGGTGCAGGACAACGACGCGCTGCAACTTGATCCGTCCACGCTGAAGGTGGTGACGGATCGCGCTCCTACCGACGAGGAGCTCAAACAGTTGCTGTTCGGCTGGAAGGTCGTCAAGCACGTGAAGTCCAATGCGATCGTGCTGGCGAAGGACAATATGACGATCGGTGTCGGCGCTGGACAGATGAACCGCGTCGGTGCGGCGCGCATCGCGATCGAGCAGGCGGGCGAGAAGGCGAAGGGCAGCGTGCTGGCTTCGGATGCATTCTTCCCGATGGGCGACACCGTCGAGCTGGCGGCACAAGCGGGCATCACCGCGATCATCCAGCCGGGCGGTTCGATCAAGGACGAGGAATCGATCGCCGCTGCGAACAAGTACGGCATCGCCATGGTGTTCACCGGCGTCCGTCACTTCAAGCACTAGGACGGCGATTGAGGCGAGAGGTTACGGGCTCCGAACGGGAAGTTGCAACCTACAGAGCGTAACGGCGGTGGAACCAGGTTCCGTTAGGCTGGAGGCTCGCGGGCTGAGGCGAGGTGGGACTTCGCTTGCCAGGTGCGCTCTCGTGAGCCGTAACGTTCGGCTCGGGTTTGGAGGTCTGGGTCGTCGATGGCAGCCGTAACGGAACCGGCTTACAGGTGAATACGAGGTACGGATAGAACTTGCGCATAGAGTAGGAGGGTACACGGTGCGTATATTAATCGTTGGCAGCGGCGGACGGGAGCATGCGATCGCCTGGGCGCTCAGCAAGAGCGAGAAGGTGGAGCGGATCTATTGTGCGCCGGGCAATGCAGGTATCGCTGAGGTGGCGGAGTGTGTGCCGATCACCGAGGATCAGTTCGAAGAGTTGACCAAGTTCGCGCTGGAGCAGCGAATCGACCTGGTCGTGGTTGGACCAGAGGCTCCGCTGTTCGCCGGTCTGGTGGATGCGCTGGAGGAGGCCGGACTGAAGGCATTCGGTCCGCGCAAGAACGCGGCGATCATCGAAGGCAGCAAAGTGTTCACGAAGCAATTGATGAAAAAATACAACATCCCCACAGCGGCGTACGAATCGTTCGACAACTACGAGGAGGCGCTCGCATACCTGCGCAAGCAGCAGGCGCCAATCGTCATTAAGGCGGACGGCCTCGCAGCCGGCAAAGGCGTGACGGTGGCTGCGAGCTTGGAAGAAGCGGAGCAAGCGCTGCGCGAGATCATGGTCGACAAGGTATTCGGCGAAGCTGGCGCACAGGTGGTCATCGAGGAGTTCCTAAGCGGCCAGGAAATGTCGATCCTCGCCTTCGTCGATGGAGAGACAGTTCGTCCGATGGTGCCGTCGCAGGATCACAAGCCGGTGTTCGACGGGGACAAGGGTCCGAATACCGGCGGTATGGGCACGTATTCGCCAGTACCTCACATCCCGCAGTCGGTCGTCGATGAAGCGATCGAGACGATCCTCATCCCCGCGGCCCGGGCGATGGTGCAGGAAGGCCGGCCATTCCGCGGCGTCCTGTACGCCGGTCTGATGATCACCGAACAAGGGCCGAAGACGGTCGAATTCAACTGCCGGTTCGGAGACCCGGAGACCCAGGTTGTCCTGCCTCGGCTGAAGACCGATCTGGCGGACATCTTCATGGCGGTGGTAAGCGGCAAACTGCAGGAGATCGAGATCGAATGGAGCGATGAGGCGGCTGTCTGCGTCGTGCTTGCTTCCGGCGGCTATCCGGGACCGTATGAGAAAGGCAAGCCGATCACCGGCCTCGATCAGGTCGAGCAATCGGTCGTCTTCCATGCCGGAACGAAGCTTGCGGATGGCCAGATCGTTACAAGCGGTGGGCGCCTGCTCGGCGTAACCGCGCTTGGCAAAGACATCGCGGAAGCCAGGGCCAAAGCTTATGCGGATATCGAGAAGATCCAATATGAGGGCAAGCATTACCGTACGGATATTGCGCTCAAGGCTCTCAGAGCACTCGAGCATGGATAATGACAGATGATCAATGGGGGGCCAACTGAAGAAGTTGGCCCTTCTTCGTCTAAGTAAGCAGGATCTGCTGCCTGATGGTCCGCTGACTTATTCGCCAGGAGCAATATGTGGAATTCCACCGATCAAATGTGTTCTCTTTTGTCAGAAATGTGGTAAGATTTAATAAGGTCGTTGTGTCCGAGTTGATGGATGACGATCTAAATGAGACAAAAGGACGGTGTGTTCAAAAGTGAATTACGAGCAAACACAATCAACATACGTTGGTACGGAACAAGACACGCAGACCGGTTCATTTCAACGCCTGATGCGCACCTTCACGATCGCAGTTCTCGTGTGCTTCATCGGCTCTTTCGTCGGGATGCTGGTGCCGCCGGCCATGTTCATGCCGCTCGCCGTCATCCAATTGATCATGATGGTAGCCGCACTGATCATCCAATGGCGTGGCAAGGCAATCGGCTATCCATTCGTATTCAGCTTCGTCTTCGTAACCGGTGTCGTCTTGTATCCTGCGCTTGCTTACTATACGTTCATCGGCGGCGCGATCGTCACACAGGCGCTTCTCCTGACGGTCATGATCTTCGGTGCGCTGACGCTATATGCTTATTATTCGAAGCGGGATTTCAGCTTCCTCGGCGGCATGCTGATGGTCGGTCTGCTCGTGCTGATCGGGGCAGGACTCATCTCTCTCTTCACGGGCGGCATGGGAGGCACGCTCAATCTGGTGATCACGGTGCTGGGTGTGCTGATCTTCTCCGGCTTCGTGCTGTATGATGTATCGCAGTACAAACACGGGGTTGAGGAGCGGATGATGCCGCTGGCCGTGCTCAGCATGTTCCTGTCGTTCATCAATCTGTTCCTGTACATCCTTCGATTCCTGGCGATTTTCCTGGATGAATAGAAGATCGCTCATATGATCGGATCACGTTTGCGTGGTCCGATTTTTTTGTTGCATGGAGGAGGCGGAGGCTGGGATGCGGATATGCCTCTGGCTATCTCATGCGGATGACCTGCCCTCTCTCCCTTGATCGGTCTGGCAAAGTTTGATGTAACCTTCCGATATGTGGAATCGTCAGAGATGTTGAATACCACATAGATGGGGAATAAGGGGGATTGACGATGTGGCATGGGAGAGAGAAGAAAGGCAATCATCTGGTAAAGGCGCTCATGGCGGCGGTGCTCAGCGTTGTGCTGCTGATCGCCGGTTGCAGCGGGGAAAGCAACTCCTCCTCGGATAACGCTGCTTACAGCGGCGGTTCCAGAAGCTCGTCCAACTCGGTGCCTTCTTCACAACTAAGCAACGTGACGAGTGACAGCAACGCTGGGGAAGGGGCGGGATTCGATCCGTCTGCGCCGCCGATCAACCGGATGCTCGTCTATCGCGCACACGTGACCATGGAGGTGGAAAACTTCGCGACGGCACAGTCGGAGATCCGCAACCTCGTCCAGCTATCTGGCGGGTATCTGCTCGAATTCCATGAGAACCGTACGGAGTATGAAAGAGGCGGATCATTTGTCATCAAAGTGCCTTCAAGCGGGTTTATGAGCTTCCTGGAACGGCTGGAGGCGCTCAGTCCGGATCGCTTCAACAGCAGCATCAGCGGCGAGGACGTGACGGAGGAGTATGTGGATCTGGAGGCGCGGCTTCACGCGCTGGAGGTAACGGAGAGACGGCTTCTGGACTTTATGGAGAAGGCCGCCACAGCCGGGGAACTGGTGGAGTTCTCGCGCGAGCTGAGCAATGTCCAGCAGGAGATCGAGCGGATCAAGGGGCGGATGCGCTACCTCGAGCAGAATGTTGCCTACTCGACGATCGAGGTGCGCGTCTATGAACTGGGGGATGGTGTCAGCAGGATACAGCGGAAGCAAGCACCGTTCGGCGATCGGTTAACCGCGTCCCTGCGCATGGTTCTGAACGGAATCTCCGACTTCCTGCAAGAGCTGGCGATCTTCGTGATCTCGGCGATCCCGGTGGTTGTGGTGATCAGCGTCTTCGCTTCGCCGTTCTACCTGATCTGGAGCCGGCATCGTAAGAAGCAGCGGAAGGCGGAAGAAGAATGGGCAGCACGCTTACAGCCGAGGGAGCCAGTGTCGGAACAGCCGCATGCCCCAGACGACGAACCGGAGGATCAGAAGCAGGGCGCATCTTCCCGCAAGCCAGATGCGACTGGCCAGCAGGAGGATGAGGCGAACCGCAACGACGACAGAGGTTGATAAGCCTATGGGCAGCCTGTGCGGCAAGCGCAGGCGGATTGCCTTACATTATTTGTGAGGATCTGGTATAATAAATTCAATCACATCACGAACCTCATACAGAATCACCATGTGGAGGAGTGTGGCCTATGCCTATACTCAGAGCCATACTGGCTATCTGCGGCGTGGTGTTGAGCATCCTGGTTATCGTCATGGGTATGCATGAGCTGAGAGGGTATCTGCTGATCCTGGCGAGCTTGATCTGCCTGGAACAAGGAGTGAACGAGTTGAGGCAGAGGAATGTGCGGATCAAGAGGCATCAGAGCCTCCTTGGGTGGTTGAAAGTATCGCTATCCGTTTGCCTCGTTTATCTGGCCGTTGATTCATTTGCTCTGAACGTCCCATGGTCTTGACGACTCGACATCAGGGTGCCACTTGTTGCAAGTAATATCGAAAATGCCAACACGGAACATATACATGGATATGCTTACGTACGTACAAACTCCCGTCCCCCGGACGGGAGTTTCTATGTTTCGTCGGCTGTTTCGACAGGCTCTCCGCAAATAAGTAAAAAAAACCTAGCCAAAGGGAAGGAAATAGTATGTTGCAGGGAGAAGATAGTACGCTGGGAATACCCTGCCATACTGTCTATTCACAATAATCGTTGAGGTGAGACGGACCGTGAAAAGGAAACACAGATGGATCAAGGCTTTGTTGGTAGTCATGGCCGTAATCGTCGCGCTTGCGGGGTGCGGCAAGTCGTCAGAGGAGCCTGAACCAGAGCCGGCGCCAGCCCCGGAGTCCCAGGTGGAGCAAGATCCTGCCGAGATCGAACCTGAACCGGAGCCGGAGCCCGTCTATCCGTACACGTATCCGCTCACCGGAATCGGTACTGAGGAGCTTCTGGAGGTTCGTCCGCTTCTCATGATGATCGAGAATCATAGGGATGCACGTCCGCAGAGCGGGCTGATCGATGCGGATATCGTCTATGAGATTCTCGCCGAGGGGGAGATCACGAGATTCGCCGCTGTCTTCCACAGCCAGAAGCCGGAGGTGGTCGGCCCGATCCGCAGCTTGCGTCCCTATTATGCGCAGATCGGAGAAGCAGTTGATGGGCTGATCGTGCATGCAGGCTACAGCCCTGCGGCACTGGAATATGTGCAGAAGAAGAAGCTGGATCACTTCGATGAGATCTATAACGCAGGCGCTTATTTCTGGCGCAGCAAAGAGCGCAAGGCGCCGCATAATCTGTATACGAGCATCGAGTTAATCCGCAAGGGCATGGAGGACAAGAAGGTGCGAAGCGAGTGGAAGGCGCCTGCCGCTATTCCGTTCGCAGATAAGGATACCATCATCACGGGTGAGACAGCCGAGAAGGTTCTCGTCGAGTATCTTGCCGGCTACAAGGTCGAGTACGTGTATGATGCGGAGCAAGGCAAGTATCTTCGCAACATGGCTGGTTCACCGCACGTGGACAAAGAAACCGGGCGGCAGATCGAGGCCGCCAATGTCATGATCATCAAAACCTCACATCGCGTGCTCGATGATGTCGGGCGCCGTGAAGTGAACATATACGGACCAGGCGAAGGCTGGCTTGTCCAACAGGGCAAGGTGCGGGAGATCGAATGGAAGCTCGTGGACGGCCTCATTCGTCCGTACATCGACGGTGAGGAAGCAGCCCTGATCCCGGGCAAAACATGGGTTCAGGTCATCGCACCGAGCATGAAAGTGACGTATTCTGCAAAGGACGGTGATGGCAGTACGGCATCGTGATGAAGAGCCGCGATTGTACCCGAGGGTTGGACACATGTCCCGTACCCCCTGGCACAATCGCTCATCCACTTCAACGTCTGCGCGTCCTGCTTCGTGTTCTGGCGTATGTTCCGCCGGATTGGCCCGATCTTCCTGATCTGCCTTGGACACTCCGTTTGCGACGTTTGCTTCCGGTTCTGCGCGTGCTTGCTGCGGCTGTATGGCTGACTGCAGAACCGGGATTTCGCTTGAGCAACAGTCCGAGCATCGGCGTGATCTGTTGAACCGTTGACATCAGCTTCTGGATCTTGCCGACTGTGGCCAGTATGCCATCTATCCCGCCCATTCGGTTGACGAAGCCCTGGAGCTCACCGAGCATCTGTCCGGCCCTGCCTCCGCCGAATAATCCGCCGCCGCTGCCGCCAGCCTGACCGGCTGGCGCTGCCGGTTGCTGATAGAAGTCCGGATACGGCGTATGAATGTCAACAGGCGGGTATCCATACGGTGGATAGCTTGGGACCGGTGGCTGGCTGTCTTGTTGATGGAGGCGCGGATGGTGGCTTTGCGGATGGTAATGATATTGATTCACAGCTACTCACGATCCTTTGTAATGAGATAGGAATCTGTACGTTTTCCCTATACTTTATGTGGCAAGTGCCTTGTATGTATGGACGAATGCCCCGAATCCCGCGAATCGGGTAATTTGGGCTGTGCTTTCGGGGTTTCGTGCGTGACCATATTAATGTTTGATATCTTTACAGGAGTAAAGTAAAATAGTCTGTAGGGGTGAACGCAGGTGCAACTGAAAAAGTTAAACGACAGAACGATCAATCAGCTGTTTGAGGCGATATTATCGCTGGAGACGATTGAGGAGTGTTATCAGTTCTTCGACGATCTGTGTACCGTGAATGAAATTGAGTCATTGTCGCAGCGTCTGGAGGTAGCTCGCATGCTCGGCAAAGGCTGCACGTACAATCAGATCGAGCAGGAAACCGGCGCGAGCACCGCAACGATATCACGCGTTAAGCGTTGCCTCAATTACGGTAATGACGGCTATCGCATGGCGTTAGAGCGAATCAAGAAACTGTAACGGTTCATACGACCGTGAGGATCGGATGAACCGCATCTCATCATCAAACAGCCGATTATCCAATACGATCAAAGGTGACGGACCCTATGGTGTCCGTTATTTTTGATTAGGCGCATATATACGTACAGGGGGTGCAGGGATGACTCTGGGGACGGCGGAGCGGAAGTTCGGCGTGCTCGTGATCAGCCATGGGTCGCGCGAGGCGAAATGGGTGGAGCTGGTCGATGAAGCGGTGGCAGCGGCCCGTCTGCCGGATGGGCTGCCCGTCTATTCGTCTTATCTGGAGATCGTGGAAGGCCGGTTGATCCAGGATGGCATCGATCATCTGGAGGCGGAGGGCGTAACCGACATCATCGCCGTCCCGCTGTTCGTCTCGTCCGGAAGCGTGCATATCGATGAGATCCGCTACGCCCTGGGACTGGAGCAAGAGCCGGCATTGCCGACGGATCTTGAGCGCATGCGGATTCGAGCACGCGTGCATTGGACCAGCGTGATGGATGATCATCCGCTGATCGTGGATGTGCTGAACGACAAGCTGCGCCCTCTGTCGACCGATCCTGCACGGGAGACATTGCTCGTTGTGGGCCACGGGGCAAGGGAACCCGGCTTCTATGACCGGTGGCGCAAGGTGATCGAGAGCCTGGCGCACAAGCTGCAAGTGAAGGGCGGATACCGGGCGGCCGAAGCTGCGCTCCTCGCGCCTGATGAAACCCAGTCGGCGATGAACAGGCTCATCAGCGCGCATCCAGACTGTACGGTGCTGCTCGTGCCGTTCTTCATGAGTGAAGGGTACTTTACACGCACGGTCATCCCTTCGCGTTTCGCAGGATATGAATATCGCTACAGCGGGGAAACCTTGCTTCCGCACCCGGGCATCGCCCGTTGGATCGAGGAGCAGGTCGGAGCCGTATGGGAGCGGTGATGCAGCAGGCTCTCTAAGGATATGCGGCAGAAGAGAGAGGATGAACGGTTGCGATGGGTATTCATGTTGTATGGAGAAGATGATGGGATCTGTTCGCTTGACACCAAGCGATCATTGCGATGATGTGATGAATACATTTGGATTGTTTGCACGGATGTGACATAATGATTAGAGAATCAAATCGATGTTCAACTAGGATGGTGCTGTAGTTATGGTCAGACGCGCCAGATTAATTTACAACCCCAGCTCCGGGCGTGAGGAGATGCGCAGGAGGCTGCCGGATATCCTCGATCGTCTGGAGAGGGGCGGCCTGGAAACCTCCTGTCATGAGACGAAAGGGACGAAGGATGCAACGTGGGCTGCGGAGGAAGCGATACGGAGAGGCTTCGATGTCGTGATCGCCGCTGGCGGCGACGGTACGATCTACGAGGTGGTCAACGGGCTGGCGGAGCGGGAGAATCGCCCTAAGCTCGGTATACTGCCGGTCGGCACGACCAATGACTTCGCTCGCGCACTTGGCATTCCTCGGCATTGGGAACAGGCTGTTGACATCATCCTGAAGCAGGAGACGATGGAGATTGATCTTGGTCGATGCGAGCTTAGAGACGAGACGAAGTATTTCATCAATATCGCAGGCGGCGGTTCGTTAACCGAGCTTACCTATGAGGTGCCGAGCAAACTGAAAACGATGCTGGGGCAGCTTGCCTATTACATGAAAGGAATCGAGAAGCTCGCCTGGCTCCGGCCGATTCAGATCGAGATGCGGGCGGACAACTGTCATGTGAATGAGGAGATCATGATGTTCCTCCTCGCCAACAGTTGTTCTGTAGCGGGATTCGAGAAGCTCGCGCCAGAGGCCAGTCTGCATGACGGGAAACTGGACCTGATCGTGCTTAGGAAATGCAACCTTGCCGATTTTATCCGGCTCGCTTCGATGGCATTGCGCGGCGAGCATCTGAATGATCCGCTGGTGGGTTATTATCGGGTAGACGATCTGACCGTCACTTCCAGCGACCATGTGCAACTCAATCTGGACGGTGAGCTGGGGGGAGAACTGCCTGGCCGATTCAGCGTGTTGCCCAAGCATCTGGAAATCTTCGTTGATTCGCAGGCTGTGAAGATGCCGATCGCGGCTGCGGCTTCAGAGGAACATCGAGGTTAGGCAGGTTCGCGCAGAGGTTCGCCGTTGCGGGATGGTAAACTGGCAGATTCAGTGATGCGGACTAATACGGTATCGTTCGGATTGGCAGTTGGTTGGTGCCATGCACAGATAGACGGACCGACTCCTTCAGGCGATGGATGTTGAGCCGGCCGGTTGCTATGTGCAGACAGGTGGAGAGGTGGCAAGGCGCGGAATCGGATTCCGCGTCTTTTTGTGTTATTCGCATTTAAATGCCGGCAGTTCCGGATAGGCATTGAATTCACCCTATCAAGAAGATAAATTAAAGGTAAAGGAGGGTAGTTTAAGATGAATGTGGAGATTAATGACAGTCTTGTGCCTGATCTTGGTTATTTGATTTATAGAAAGTGTACACCTTCCTGGGAAATTGCTGAGAATGAGATCTCTTTCTACGACATCACCTACGTCATAGAAGGCCGGGGAGTCTACACGATCAACGGTGTGCCCCATGAGGTGAAGAAGGGGGATCTGCTCTGCATTCCTACCGGAAGCATCCGAAAGGCTCATAGCCTCGTAGACGATCTCATGCACCTCTATTCTGCCAACTTCAAGCTCTACGACATCAACGGCCTGAACGCCAGCCTGCCTCTGCCTCTCGTGTCTCACATCGGGATCAAAAGCGATCTCATCGCGCTCTTCCGCGAGTTGTCCGACGCCTGGGTGCGCAAGGAAACCGGCTATCTCATCAAAACGAGAGGCTTGCTCCTCGTCATCATCCATCGATTGATCGAACTGATCCTCTTGAAAAAAGACCCCGTCAGCACCGACTACCGTGTGAAGAAGGTCATCAGCTATATCTCCGAAAATTACGCAAGCGAGATTTCGGTGAAGGACCTGGCTGAAATGGTCGGTTTGAACGCCGTCTATTTTGGGGCTTTATTCAAGAAAGAAACCGGCATGCTGATCCATCAATATCTGGCGAAAACAAGAATCAACCATGCGCAGGACATGCTGCAGAACGGTGAATGCAATGTCAGCGAAGCCGCAGAGCGTTGTGGATACAAGGATTTATCGCACTTCCGCAAGCAGTTCAAAATGATCAAAGGCTACTCCCCGTCGCATTTTATCAAGAAGCAACCGGACTGATGAAGAGCATTTTATCATTGAAAAATTATCTTTAATTTGTCTCTGTAAGCTAAATTCCAACTATTGTCGGAGGCAACCGGCGATGCTATCTTAAGCATATAAGATGACAACGCTTGCAAAGGCAAGAATACCAGAAAAGAGTCGGAAATTCTTCCTCCTAAGGAGACCGTTGCGAGAGGCTCCGGGGATGGGAGAGGAATCAGATTAAGTATAAGGCGGTACATATATGTCGAATACGAGAGTAAGCAAGTCGCTGAGTTATCTGAAACGTTACTGGGTTCTGTATGTCATGTTGCTTCTTCCGGTTGCCTTCTTTATCATCTTCCGATATATCCCGATGGGCTACATCCAGATCGCCTTCAAGAACTACAGCATCGTCAAGAGCCCTTGGGAGATGGAATGGGCGGACAACCACGGCTTCCAATACTTCATTCAGGCGTTTTCCAACCGCGATTTTCTGCATGCGCTTCGCAACACGTTGATGCTGAACTTCCTGGATCTGCTGTTTGGTTTTCCGGCTCCTATCATTCTTGCTCTGATCTTAAATGAACTCGCTTTCAAACGCTTTAAGAAGTTTACCCAAACCGTTGTCTATCTGCCTCACTTCCTGTCCTGGATCATCATCTCCGGTATGGCACTGCAACTGTTCGCGCCGACTACCGGACTGGTCAATATCATGTTGAACAGGATGGGCTTTGAATCGATTCCGTTTCTGAATGATCCCGTCTACTGGGTTGTCATGTATGTCCTGCTCGGCATCTGGCAAAGCGTGGGCTGGAACACCATCATCTATCTGGCGGCGATCGCCGGGATCAACCCGGAGCTATACGAGGCTGCCTCGGTGGATGGGGCGGGCCGGTTCCGCAAGATCTGGCACGTCACGTTGCCCGGACTTCGCCCGACGATTATCGTGCTATTGATTCTGAGCCTGGGCCATATCCTGAGCAGCGAGTTCGACCGGCCTTACGCACTCAGCAACAAGCTGGTCACCGATGTTTCCAACGTGATATCGATCTTCGTGTACAACTACGGTATTCGCGGATTGCAATTCTCACTCTCCACTGCTGTCGGATTGTTCCAGTCCGTTGTATGCGTCATCTTCCTGTTTGCAGCTAACGCTCTGGCCAAAAAGACTGGCGAACGTGGCATATGGTAGGAGGGCTGTCACATGGTCAAATCTAGATCTGCAAAAATCGGAGACTGGATCATCGTATTCATCTGTATCATCGCGATACTCGTCTGTCTCTTGCCGGTGCTGAATATTCTGGCACGCTCGTTAAGTTCGGCGGAAGCCCTGATCAAGAATGAAGTTTTCCTCTGGCCGAAGGGGTTCAACCTCAGCGCGTATGAGACGGTGTTGGGCGATTCCAAGTACACCTGGTCGCTCGCGTGGACAGCCATCCTGACGGTGATCTGTACAATCTGGTCACTGTTCATGACGATCATGTGCGCATACCCGCTCATCTATGACAATCTGAAGGGTAAGAAGTTTATCGTCGCGCTGATTCTGTTCACCATGTATTTTAACGCGGGTACCATCCCGACCTATCTGCTCTTGAAGGAGCTGCATCTGCTCAACAATCCGCTGGTATTGATCATCCCGAACTGTATCAGCGTCTTCTATGTCATCATCCTGCGCAGCTTCTTGTACGGCATCCCGGACAGCCTTCGCGAATCGGCAGAACTCGATGGAGCCGGACCGCTTCGCATCCTGGTCAATGTTTATCTGCCGCTGTCTACGCCCGTGCTTGCCACGTTGGCTCTGTTCTACGCGGTAGGCCGGTGGAACGGCTTCACAGATGCACTCTTGTATATGTCTGACAGAAAATATTACCCGATTCAGCTCTTGCTGTACAACATTCTGAACAGCATCAACAGTATCGAGGTTGCTACCCAGGAAGGATTCACAACTCCAGGCCTGTCGGAAACGATCAAATCCGCAACGGTCATGTTTGCGACGGTTCCGATCCTGATCGTCTATCCGTGGCTGCAAAGATACTTCATCTCTGGCGTTACCCTCGGAGCCGTGAAAGGGTAATCCGCGGAGAGGGTAAACCCGATGTGGAAAGGCTGTATGATAAAAATTGGTCTATGCCAATTTTTATAGATTAATCCAAAAATGTTTACGAGGGGGAACAAACATGAGGCTTCGTAAAATGTCGTCCATTCTGACGGTCATTCTTGCACTTGTGTTAGTCTTCACTGCATGTACGCAGAACAACTCGTCATCATCTGGTCAAACACCAAGCAACACATCTTCCTCCAACAACGCAGGCTCCAACAACTCAGGCTCATCCAACTCCGGCTCGAACAGCAATGACGGCCTCAGTGCCGTACTGGAAAAGTACGGATTGGATTCCAACCTGAGATTCAAGGAGAAGCGCAAGATCACCGTCGAGGTCTATGACCGCGGCAACGATGGCGGAACGCCGCCGGAGGACAACTTCTATACGGACTACATCAAAGAAGGCATGCTGCGTGATCATAACGTCGAAGTTGAATTTATTCCGGTACCGCGCTGGACGGAGACCGAAGTCATCAACAACCTGCTGGCAGCGGGCCAAGCGCCGGATATCAGCGTCACTTATTCGTATCCGACGATCCAGACGTATGCCAACATGGGCGGGGTGCTCGACTTGGCTCCTTACCTGGAAGAAGTCAAGGAACTTCTTCCTGACCTGTGGGAACTGCTGACGGACACCAACATCTATTGGGACCGTGACCCCAAGACAGGAACCATATGGGCCATCGAAGCGCGCCTGAATGTGCTGAACCGCATTAACACCTTCGTGCGCGAGGACTGGTTGAAGAAGCTGAACCTGGACCCGCCAACAAATCTGCAAGAGTTTGAAAATATGCTATATGCTTTCCGCGACAATGCTTCCCTGCTTCTGGGAGATCAAGCGGACAAGATAATTCCGTTCTCGATCAGCTTCGACGTGGGCTGGCGTGCCGATCACCTGACGACCGCTTTCGTGCCGAATGATATCACGGACAAGGATCTCTTCATCTATGGATTCGACGATCGTCACCTGCTCTACCCGGGATTCAAGGAAGGTATCCGGGTACTTAACAAGTGGTACAACGAAGGACTCATCTGGAAGGACTTCCCGTTGTATCCTGCAGGGGACCCGACCGAAGACAACCTGATGAAATCGGGTTATGTGGGCGCATTTATTCATAACTGGGATTACCCGTACCGTAACGGCGACGACAGCATTCATGCGAATCTGCAGCGTATCGTTGGACCGGATGCAGCGTATATCGCGGTTGAGGCGTTCCCGAACGATGCGGGCGTGTACCGGAAGTTCCTGTCCGGTCCGATCGACCGTAAGGTATTCTTCCCGGCAACGAACGATGAACCGATCGCTTCGCTGCTCTATCTGAACTGGATCACCAAGGTGGAGAACCGCATCTTCCTGCAATTCGGCGAGGAAGGCGTTACTCACGAGAAGATGCCTGACGGCTCCTACAAGACGCTGGCAACAACAGGCGAGAAGATCATGAACTCGCCGAACAACATCGACTATACGATCACTTACAATGGTCTTAACCTGGGTGATCCGGACCTGACGGTTAAGTCCATCGCCAACGGCTATGCCGGCGTAGACAAGAGATATATTGAGATTGCGCATCAGATTACGACCAATGAAGGACGCATCGGCAAGAATGTCAGCGTGGGCGAGATCAAGGCAGAAAGCGGGCAAGGCCAAGCGCTCAAAGAAAAACGGGATGCATTCCTGAATCAGGCCGTTGTCGCACCGGTATCGGATTTTGACAAGGTTTATGACTCGGGAATGGATGATTATCTCAAGTCCGGCGGCCAAGCGATTATTGATGAACGCAAGGCGGCTTGGGAAGCAACCTATGGAGACAAGGTCATGCTCGATTAAGGCCATAACCGAGATAGGCGGATAGCCTGAGTTGGCTGTCCCCAGTCAGTGCAGACTGACTGCGGGGCAGCCATTTTGTTATCTGGGCCATGTGCAGGCTAGATTCATTTTTGCGATCGGGGAGACCATGAGGTATCATTAACTGTAGATGTGGATTGATCGTTGATCCTTTAGAATTAACACCCGATAGGAAAGGAACATGTACGATGACACAAGCAGAACCGATTAAACTGACATCACTCTCTTCCAAGGGCGGTTGCGGCTGCAAGATCGGACCGGCCGATCTGATGCAGGTCATTCGCATGCTGCCTCCTGCAACGCCTAATCCTGATCTGCTCGTTGGTTTGGAAACGAGCGACGATGCGGGCGTCTATCGGCTGAATGACGAGCTGGCGTTGGTTCAGACCGTCGATTTCTTCACGCCGATCGTGGACGATCCGTATTCCTTCGGTCAGATTGCGGCAGCCAATGCGATCAGCGATATATACGCGATGGGCGGTAAGCCGCTCACGGTGCTGAATATAGTGGCGTTCCCGATCTCCACTCTGGACAAGCAGATCCTGGCCGATATTCTGCGCGGCGCAGCCGACAAGGTGCAGGAGGCAGGTGCAACGCTCGTTGGCGGCCACTCCATCGATGACAAAGAGCCGAAGTTCGGCATGGCGGTAACCGGGCTCATCCATCCGGACAAGGTGAAGACGAATGCCGGCGCCAAGCCAGGAGACAAGCTGATCCTGACGAAGCCGATCGGAGTCGGCATCCTGACGACTTCGATCAAGAAGGATCAATTAACAGAAGAAGAGGTCAAACGCGTAACCAAGGTCATGGCGACCTTAAACAAAACGGCCGCGGAAGTGATGAGCGGCTATGATGTGCATGGCTGTACAGACGTTACGGGCTTCGGTCTGATGGGACATGCTTCCGAGATGGCGAGGGGCAGCGGCGTTGGTCTGCGCATCGTGAAGGACCGCGTTCCCGTGCTTCCTCGTGTGCGCGAACTGGCAGAGCAGGGCTTTGTGCCGGGCGGCACGAAAAACAACTTCAAACATGTTGAATCGATCGTCACCTTCCCGGAATCGATGGATCAGATCGATCGCTGGATTCTGTGCGATGCGGTGACATCAGGCGGCCTGCTCATCTCCGTCAACACGGAAGAGGCCGATCGGATGCTGGCAGAGCTCGTGGAGAAGGGTGTCGAAGCAAGCATCATCGGTGAAGTCGTGGCGGAGCATCCAGGTCAAATTGTTGTCGAATAATCCCTCTGCCGGGGGCAAGGAGCGATACGATTTGTTTCAAGATATCACCATAGAAGAGCTAAGAGAACAGCAGAAGACCAAGGAGTTTGTCACGATCGACGTTCGTTCACCCTCGGAATACCGGGAATCGACCATACCGGGCAGCATCAACATCCCGCTGTTCGATGACCAGGAACGGGCGGAGATCGGCACGCTGTACAAGCAAACGAGCGTTCAGGCAGCGAAGGAGAGGGGGCTGGAGATTGTCTCCGCGAAGCTGCCCGCCTTCATCCGCGAGTTTGCGCAGATCCCGGGGAAGAAGGTGGTATTCTGCTGGCGCGGCGGCATGCGCAGCAGAACGACTGCAACTCTCCTCTCCCTGATGGACATCCATGTCTACCGGCTGAGCGGAGGGTATCGGGCTTACCGCAGATGGGTTGTGGAGACGCTGGCTGCTTACGAGATGAAGCCCAAAGTGGTGGTCCTGCACGGGCTTACCGGCACCGGTAAGACCGCCATCCTGAGAAGGCTTGAAGCGGAGGGCTATCCCGTATTGGATCTGGAGCAACTGGCGGGTCATCGCGGTTCCATCTTCGGAGCAGTGGGTTTGAAAGCCAACAACCAGAAGACGTTTGAATCGCTATTGCTGGAGAAGCTGCTTGCGTTGCAGGATGCGCCGTACGTGGTGCTAGAGGCGGAGAGCAAGCGGATCGGCAAGGTGGTGCTGCCCGACTTCCTCGTTCAGAAGAAGGAAGCGGGTTTGGCCATTCAGATAGAGGCACCGGTGGAAGTAAGAGTGCAACGAATCCTGGAGGACTACCCGACAGAAGACAAAGAGGTATACCTCAATGCCTTTAGAGCCATACGGGAGAGGATACATACGCCGATCGCCAAGGAAATCGCTGCACACCTGGAGGCGGAAGAGTACGAACCGGCCATCCGTCTCCTGTTGGAATATTACTACGACCCCAGATACAACAATGCCACAGAGCAGTATGTGACGTCACCGCAATACCATCTGTCCGTTACAGGCTTGGATGACGCGGTCGAGAAGGTTCGGGCGGTGCTGGACTCTATCTAGTTGTGGAAGACAAGGTTTCTGTTGATGAAATCCTAGATCGGTGGATGAAGATGGGGGCTGTCCGGATGGACAGCCCTTTTGCATAGGATGGTATAAATATCAAGGGATGTTGTGAGATGTCTTTTGGATTTAATATAATTGGATAAAAATGTATAATTATGGATGCTTTGTGAGAATCCCCGCAGGGTAAATCTATCACACTAAGGGGGATCATGTATTCGAAAGCGGATGAATGCAGCTATTCTGCGATAAGAAGCTTCTGCGACCGATCCATCAGCTCGGCGGCCGACTTCGCCACTTTGCCTGCGGCCGTGCCAATCTCGTGAATGTTATGCAAGCTGTCTTCCAGTTTTTTGGCGATCATTTCGCTGGTTTTCTTCATATCGGCCATCGATTGCCGGATGTCCTGGAAGTTGCCCAGCACCCCGAACACGCCGCGATGTACGGACTTCATCCTGTCATCGATGGATTGCATGCCGTCCGTGACCTTCACCACCTGGGCCAGAGAGTTGTGGACCAATCCGGAAATGTCATTGACCGCTTTCTTCGTCTGGTCCGCCAGCTTCCGGATCTCGGAGGCCACCACATTGAAACCTTGGCCATGCTCTCCTGCTCTTGCGGCTTCGATGCTCGCGTTAAGTGCCAGAAGATTCGTCTGATCCGCGATTTCTTTCACCATCCCGATAATCCCCGTAATCTCCTCCGAAATCTCCTTTAACCGGACCATCTCTTCGTCGATTTCCACCGTTCTCGCCATCATTTCGTCCATCTCCGATGTCAACACATGGACAACGAGAGCGCCTTGCTCCGATTTGGCATACGAGTTCTCGGTGAGTCGATTCCCCGTTACCGCATGGGACGTTATAAGATCGATGCGGGAGATGACTTCTCCGATGGAAGCGGAGGTTTCTCTGGAGAGCGCGGCCAATTCTTCGGTGGTCACGCCGATCACTTGATACATTTCCATTTTCTTGTCTTTTTCGATCGATCTCAGCTTGCGGTTGAGCTCTGTCTCATAGGTGTCCAGCACAATTTGCTGTTCGAAATTCAGCAGTTTGGTTACGGCTTCTAATGCGCGGATTCTGAGAGCGTCATCGGCAATGTCGCGCACGATGACCTCATGCAAGATGTTTTGAAGTTTTCCGAAGGATCCGACGTACCACTTGCTCTGAAGTCCAATATGAAGATGTTTTAATGCGATCGCTTTGCGTTTCGAAACATATCGATCATCGATACGGATGTTCAACATCGTACGGATATGTTCGAGCAGCGTTTTCTTCAGACGTTCAACGGTACTGTGCTCGTGGATCATGTTTCTTAATTTCGCGTTGTCCAGCAACACGGCATAGAACTTGTCCGCGATCTCATCCATGGACGGTTCCAGCAGTTTTGCGAGACTCGCTGCGAACTTTGCGTCAGTTTCGGTTAATGAAACCATCTTGATTTGCTCCCGGATGTCGCCGGGTTCCGAAACATTGGTATCCATCAGGTCCGTGTCCGAACCAATTCCTTTCAATTCTAACGTCATATAGGCGCGATGATTATCGCGCTGCTCATTGTGGTAGCGTCCCGTCAAGTGGTGTAAAATCGATTTCTACCGCGTGACCCAGATTTATTTCTGCAAGAGTGTGGTGGATGCAAGAGGAACTTGCTCCCCATTGACGATTTTGGCCATGGATTCGAGACT
>Ga0207865_100208_pt1 | contig 70295 bp, 61 predicted proteins | sample HigsolmetaAR204D_FD_184836 | JGI IMG/M metagenome (GOLD analysis project Ga0207865, IMG submission 184836) | Ionic liquid and high solid enriched microbial communities from the Joint BioEnergy Institute, USA - AR20-4-D (SPAdes) (version 2) ... | reverse complement strand
TGCGACTGCACGGTGGAAAGCGAGATGGCCGACACCACGGCGATGGCCGCCATCAGCAGCAGCATGAGGCCGAAGCCGGCAAACATGCGCTTGCCGACGGTGAAGCGTTGCAGGAACTCGTTCATGGGCGGGTTGGCGGGTGGAGGGAGGGGAGGAAACGGATGCGGGCCGGTCCCTCCGCATGGACGGACCTGTACCGCATGCCGGCCCGGTTCCCGGCTTGCCGGCGCATCCGGGCGCGGTGGTATCGGCGGGGGGATGGACCACTTGAACCGTCGCGGCGGGCGGATGCAGGGAAGCCGCACGCCATCACGCGCCCGGCGCGCAGTGCGTCACGGTTGCGGGCGGTTGTCGCGGTATGCGGAGGGCGGGCGCCGTCGCGGGCGCGGGCCTCAGCCCTGGCCGGGCAGGTGCGGGATGCCGTGGCCGTCGCGTGTTTCCGGGACGGCCAGGTCGTGGATGCGTTCGCGCAGGTCGCGGCCGGGCAGCGCCTGCACCGGTTCACCGCGGGAGGCGCGCAGGGCGTTGGCGTAGGCCAGGCGCGCGCGGGCCTCGTCGCCGGCGGCGGCCAGACCGTCGCCCAGCTCCTCCCAGGCCTCGGCACCGGCGCCCTGGGCCAGGGCGCGGTGCAGGAAGTCCTCGGCCTGCGTCCACTGGCCCTGCTGCCGGGCCAGGCGGGCCAGGGTCAGCAGCAGCGCCGGGCTGGCCGGGTGCGCCTGCAGCCAGCGCTGCGCGCTGGCGCGGCGCGAGTCGACGTGGCCGATCGGCAGGCGCCCGTACAGCGCGGCCAGGGCCTCGTCCCAGCGGGCGTCCAGGGCGTGGTCCAGGTGGCGCAGGGCCGCGTCGTTCCAGCGCAGGGCGGCGGCGCGCACCGCGTAGGCGGCGACCACGTCCGGCGCCGTGCGCAGCGGCTTGGGCGTGGCCTCCCAGCGCTCGGCCAGCTCGTTGGCGTCGGCGGCCTCCTGCAGCGCCTGCGCGGCCAGCTCCACCTCCAGCTGGGCCAGCTCCGCCGGCGGCAGCGCGTTCTGCTGGCGCAGCGCGCCGAGCAGGCCGTAGGCCTCGCCGGCGCGGCCGATCATGCGCAGCGCGCGCACCCGCAGCACCAGGCCGCGCGGCGGCAGCGGCTGCGCCGCCGCCACGTCCAGGGCGTTGATCGCGTCCACCGGCCGACCCTGCCCGAGCAGGCGCTCGGCCTGCAGCAGGGCGTGCGCCACCGGGTCGCGCCCGGCCAGCGCGCGCAGCCATTCCTGCGCGGCGTTGCCGTCGCCGCGCCCGTCGGCGGCGCGCACCGCCGCGGCCAGGGCCAGGGCCCCGGCCTCGGGATCCTCGGCGGCGGCGGCCAGCAGCCGCTCGGCGCGGCTCCAGTGCCCGCCCTGCAGGGCGGCCAGGCCCTCCAGCAGGCGTGCGCGGCCGCGGCGCTTGCGGTAGCGGCTCCAGGTGCGCACCGGCAGGCGCAGCAGGTACCAGAGCGCGCCCAGCAGCAGCCAGGCCAGCAGCACCAGCAGCAGCGCGGCCGGCACCGAGGTGCTGTAGTCGTAGCCGCCGGTGCGCACGATCACCCGGCCCAGCGCCGACAGGTCCTGCTGGGCCAGCCAGGTGGCCGCCAGCACGCCGAGGGCGGCGGCCAGCAGCAGCATCACCAGCGAGCGGTAGGGCTTCATCGCGCACTCCTTCCGTCGCGCAGCGCGCGCAGCTGCAACAGGGTGGTGCCCAGCGCCGGCGGGTCGGCCGGCTGCAGCGGCGCGCTCCGCAGTGCCTCCAGTTCGGCCAGAACTTCCCGCAGCGGCGGTGAATCCGGCCACAACCGCCGCGCCCAGGCGTGCACGCGGTTCAGCGCGGTGTGGAAGGCGTCAACGTCGCCGCGCTCCAGCGCGGCGCGGGCCAGGGTCAGCTCGGCCTGCAGCACATCCTGCGCCAGCGTGCGTTCGGCGCCGGTGAGCAGGGCCTGCTCGCCGACCGGCTGGATCCGCACCAGCGGCGCCAGCACGCGGTGCCACCACGGGCCGGCCGGGCGCGCCGGCGGCGTGGGCTGTTCGGGCAGCCGCGCCAGGCGCGCGTCCAGGGCATCCAGGCGCCGGGCCAGCTCGGCGCGCGGTCCGGGGCCCAGCGCGTCCAGGGCGGCGCGCTCGCCGGCCAGGGTCTGGCGCAGGTTGAGCAGGTCCGGATCGTCCAGCCCTTCCAGCAGGCCGGCGGCCAGCGCGTAGGCGCGGCGCGCGCCCTCGGCGTCGCCGGCGATGCGCAGGCGCTGCTCGCCCAGCACCAGCAGCAGCTCGGCCTCGTCCAGGCGCGCGGCCTGGCTGCCGGCGCGGCTGCTGGCCGCCAGCCGTGCCACCGTCTCCTCGAGCAGGGCGTTGCGCTGGCCCAGGCCCAGCACCTCGTCGCGCAGCACGCGGTTGGCGGAGACCGCGTCCTGCAGCATGCGGCCCTGCGCGCGCAGGTCGCCGCGCAGGGTGTCCAGACGTTGCAGCAGGGTGTCCAGCTGGCGGGCCTCCTCGGCCGCGCGCGCCTGCGCCTCGGCCTGGCGCGCCTGCCAGCCGCGCCAGGCGAGGAAGCCGGCCAGCGCCAGCACGGGCAGCACCACGAGCGCCACCAGCAGGCGGGTGCGCGGCAAGCGGGGGGCGGGGAGGTCGTTCACGGCAGCATCCTTGTCTGGCGGCCGCGGGGCGGGGCGGACGGAAGGGCCACGCCGGCGCGGCGACCGTGGAAGCGCAGCATCGCTTGGCCCCGTTGCGCCCGCAAGGAGGAGCGCCTCAGGCGGCCGCCAGCAGGGTGTGGGCGGTGGCGGCCAGGGCCGCCGGCCGCGCGCTGGCGGCCACCGCCACCGGCGCGAATCCCGCCGCGCCGGCGATCTCCGCCAGCCGCGCGCTGGCCGCGGCCACCGCGCAGCGGCGCAGCAGGGTGCCGGCCTCGGCCGGCCACTGCTCCAGCACCACGCGCAGGGCCTCGGCGCTGCTCAGGGCCAGACAGGCCGGCGGGCGCAGCGCACGCAGGCGCGCCAGTGCGGTTGCGGAAGGCGGCAACGGCACCCGTTCGTAGACGTCGGCGCGACGCACCTCCACGCCGCGGCCGGCCAGTTCGGCGGCGATCAGGCCACGCCCGCCGGGCGCGGTGACCAGGCCGACACTGGCCACCCCGCGCAGGCCGGGCAGGGCGAGCAGGCCCTCGCTGTCCATCCGCGCCGGCGCCGCCACCTCCGCCACGCCGGCCCGCCGCAGCGCGCGCGCGGTGCCCTCGCCCACCGCCAGCCAGTGCTGGCCGGGACGGGAGCGCAGTGGTCGCAGGGCCGCTGCGGCGCGCACCGCCGCCGGGCTGGTGAACACCAGCGCCTGCGCCTGCAGGGCGTGCTCCAGCGCCTGCCGGGTGGCGGCATCGTCGCGCGCCTCCAGCGCCCAGGGCGACAGCGCCAGCACCCGGCCGCCGCGGGCGGCGGCGGCGCGGCGCAGCCCGTCGTGGCCGCCGCGCGGACGCAGCGACACCAGGGTCCAGGCGGGGGGACGCGGCGACGTCATTGCGGCATTATGCCGGCCCCCCACACGTGATGCCCGGACGCATGAGCGCCGATCCCTCCCTCGAACCGCTGCGCGCGCAGCTGGCGCGCATCCCCCAGGTGCATGCCATGCAGATCCGCGTGGACGGCGTCGTGGACGGGCGCATGTGCCTGCACGCGCCGCTGGCGCCGAACGTCAACGACAAGGGCTCGGCCTTCGGCGGCAGCCTGGTGTCGCTGCTGACCCTGGCCGGCTGGAGCCTGGCGACCTGGCGGCTGCTGCGCGCCGGCCTGCAGGCCGAGGTCTACGTGGCCGACAGCCAGGTGCGCTACCTGGCGCCGCTGTACGACGCGCTGCAGGCCGAGGCCTGGCTGGAGGAGGGCGACTGGGACACGTTCGTGCGCACCTTCGCCGAGCGCGGCCGCGCGCGCTGCCGCATCGCCGCGCGCATCGCCCTGCCGGACGGTGCCGATGCCACCACCTTCAGCGGCCGCTTCGTGGCCCTGGCGCGCGGATGAGCCGGCCCGCCGGCGCTGCTAGGATGCGGGGAGCCTTCCGCGGGAATCCGCCCATGCCACGCGCGATCCAGACCCTGACCCTGGCCCTGCTGGCGCTGCTGCTGGCCCTGCCGGCCGCGGCCGCGGGCGGCCGCCAGCGCGCCAAGCTGGACGAGATCCAGATGGCCTTCGCCGGTGCGATCCGCTGGGGCGACTTCGGCGGTGCCTGGCAGCTGGTGGACCCGGAGTACCGCCAGGCCCATCCGCTGACCGAGCTGGAGTTCGAGCGCTACCGCCAGCTGCGCGTGTCCAGCTACCGCGAGGGCCCCAACGCGCGGCTGCCCGACGGCAGCGTGGTGCGCGAGGTGGAGATCGGCGTGGTCAACCGCCACACCCAGGCCGAGCGGGTGGTGCGCTGGCGCGAGCGCTGGCGCTGGGACGCCAAGGCCAAGCGCTGGTGGCAGACGGCCGGGCTGCCGGATTTCTGGGACGACCGCTAGGTCCGGCGGGCCTGTGCGACAATCGCGCCCCCGCAACACCGAACCGATGCCGTGAACCTCGATTCCCTGATGGCCTTCGCCGGCCGCCACCCGATCCTGTCGCTGGCGCTGGTCGGCCTCACCCTCGCCATCATCTACACCGAGATCGCGCGCCTGCTGCGCGGCTACAAGGCGGTCAAGGCCGCCGAGCTGCCGCTGCTGATCAACCGGGCCGACGCGCTGGTGGTGGACCTGTCGGCCATCGCCGACTTCGAGAAGGGCCACATCGCCGGCAGCCGCAACGTGATCCCCAGCCAGTTCGACCCGGAGGGCAAGCTGCTGGCCGGCAGGAAGCAGTCGCCGGTGGTGCTGGTGTGCCGCACCGGCATGGCCTCGGCCGCCGCCGCGCGCCGGCTGAGGAAGGCCGGCTTCGAGCAGGTGTACTGGCTGGAGGGCGGCATCGCCGCCTGGCAGGCCGCCGGGCTGCCGCTGGTCAAGGGCCGGGCCTGATCCGGCCGCACGTGCCATAATCGCCCTTTCCTGTCCGGCCGGCGGTGGCCGGGTCGATCCACACAACCTTATTTCTGGAGCTGCGAAATGTCCGACGAAACCACCAACGGCGCTGCCGCCCCCGCCGCCCCGCAGGAAGCCGCGGGCCCCGTCTTCAGCGTCGAGAAGATCTACGTCAAGGACGTTTCCTTCGAGTCCCCGAACTCGCCGGCCATCTTCAGCGAGGGCGGCCAGCCGGACCTGCAGCTCAACCTGAACCAGCGCGTGCAGCGGCTGAACGAGAACCTGTTCGAGGTGTCCCTGCGCGTGACCCTGACCTGTAAGGTCGGTGAGAAGACCGCCTACGTGGTCGAGGTCGACCAGGCCGGCGCCTTCGCCATGGTCGGCCTGCAGCCGCAGGCGATCGACGTGCTGCTCGGCACCCAGTGCCCGCACATCCTGTTCCCGTACGCCCGCCAGCTGGTCAGCGACCTGATCCAGGCCGGCGGCTTCCCGCCGTTCCTGCTGCAGCCGATCAACTTCGACGCGCTGTACGCCGAGACCCTGCGCCAGCGCCAGCAGCAGGCGGCCGCCTCCGCGGAGGCCGGCGCCGACGCCCCGGCCGCGGGCAACGCCTGAGACGACCGCCCGGCCTGATGGCTGCCGCGCTGCAGACCCTGGCGGTCCTCGGTGCCGGGTCGTGGGGAACGGCCCTGGCCGCGCTGACCGCGCGCCACGGCCACCCCACCACGCTCTGGGGCCGTGATCCCGAGGTGGTCGCGGCGATCGACCGCGACCACCACAACCCCCGCTACCTGCCCGGCATCGAGCTGCCGGCCGGCCTGCGCGCCACCACCGACCTGGCGGCCGCGGTGCGCGGCTGCCACTGGGTCCTGGTGGTGGTGCCCTCGCACGCCTTCACCGGCACCCTGCGCGCGGTGGCCACGCTGCTGCCGGCCGGCGCCGGCGTGGCCTGGGCGACCAAGGGCTTCGAGCCGGGTTCGGGCCGCTTCCTGCACGAGGTGGCCGAGGACCTGCTCGGCCCGGACGTGCCGCTGGCGGTGGTCACCGGCCCCTCGTTCGCCAAGGAGGTGGCCCTCGGCCTGCCCACCGCGGTGACCGTGCACGGCCGCGACCCCGGTTTCGCCCAGGCCGTGGCCGATGCCCTGCACGGGCCGGCCTTCCGTGCCTATACCGGCAACGACATGGTCGGCGCCGAGCTGGGCGGGGCGATGAAGAACGTACTGGCCGTGGCCACCGGCGTGGCCGACGGCATGCAGCTGGGCCTGAACGCCCGCGCCGGCCTGATCACCCGCGGCCTGAACGAGATGCTGCGCCTGGCCGCCGCCATCGGCGCCCGCCCGGAGACCCTGATGGGCCTGGCCGGCCTGGGCGACCTGGTGCTGACCTGCACCGGCGACCTGTCGCGCAACCGGCGCCTGGGCCTGGCCCTGGGCCGCGGCCAGGCGATGGACCAGGCCATCGCCGAGATCGGCCAGGTGGTCGAGTCGGTGCAGACCGTCGATGAGGTCATGCGCCTGGCCGCGCGCCACGGCGTGGAGCTGCCGATCTCCGCCGGCGTGCAGGCCGTGCTGCACGGCCGCATCACCCCCGAGGACGGGCTGCGTCAGCTGCTGGCCCGCGAACAGAAACCCGAATACCCCGAAGCCCTGTTCCGCTGAAACGGAGCCGCGCCGCCGCCCTGCCGGGCAGGCGGCGCCGTGCCCGCGGCCGTCCCGGCGCCGGCGGTCTTCCGCGGGCAAAAAAGGAGCCCGGCACGGGGCCGGGCTCCAGGGGGCTGGCGCGGAAGGGGAGGGGACGCGCCAGGTGTTGCGGGAAGTGGGGGAGAGAGAGGGAGCCGCTTCCCGCGAACGCTTCGCGCTTACCAGGTGAAGCGCGGGCCGACGAACCACTGGGTGTCGCCGTCGACGAACTTCACGTCGGCGGCCACGCCCCAGTTGGCGTTGAACTTGGCCAACGCGCCGACGCGGCCGTAGAACTCGCCGTCGTAGTCGTCGCCGTCCTCGTAGCCGGCCATCAGGTAGCCCTCGAAGGCCGGGTGCAGCGAACCGCGCAGACCGACCTCGACGCTCCAGCCGTCGTAGTCGAAGCCGCGGCCGGCGTCGAACTTCTCGTAGGCCACGCGGGTGACCAGGTCGGCGGCCGGGGCGATCTCACGGTTGTAGCCCACGCCGATGCGGTACTGGTCGAAGTCGACCGGCGAGTGGTCGATCTCCTGGTTGCTGTAGCCGGCGAACAGGTGGAAGTTCGGGGCGATGGCCACCGAGCCGTCCACGCCGAAACCGTCGGCGTCGGCGCCGTCGGTGTTGGTGGCGGCATAGCCGCCCTGGACGTAGTTGTAGGACACGCCCTCGGCCGCGCTCGCGGCGAACGGCAGGGCGGTCAGGAGGGCCAGGGCCAGCAGGGAATTCTTCTTCATGGGGGACACTCGCTGTCTCTTGTTGTGAGGGCCGGTGCCGCGAACGCTGCGCCGCAACCGGCGTAACGGATTATTCGCATCCGCGAGGAACGCGACCTGAATATCAAACTTACCAGTACATGAATTGCCCGCCCCGGCCGGGAACTTTTCCGCGCCCGCCGCCTCACGGGCCGGTGGCCTCAGCTGCCGCCGGCGAAGCCGTGCTGCCGCCAGGCCTCGAACACCACCACCGCCACCGCGTTGGACAGGTTGAGGCTGCGGTTGCCCGGGCGCATGGGCAGGCGCAGGCGCCGCTCCGCGGGCACCCGGGCCAGCGCCTCCTCCGGCAGGCCGCGGCTCTCCGGGCCGAACAGGAAGGCGTCGCCGTCGGCGTAGCGGGGCTGGTCGTGGCGGACCTGGCCACGGGTGCTCAGGGCGAACAGCCGGGCCGGGCGGATCGCCGCCAGGGCAGTCTCCAGGCTGGCGTGCACCTGCACGCGGGCGTACTCGTGGTAGTCCAGGCCGGCGCGCCGCAGCTGCTTGTCCTCCATCGAGAAGCCGAGCGGCTCGATCAGGTGCAGGCGCGCCCCGGTGTTGGCGCACAGCCGGATCACGTTGCCCGTGTTGGGCGGGATCTCGGGCTGGTAGAGCAGGACGTCGAAGACGGGGGTGGCCATCGCGCAATTCTAGCGGCGCGCTCTGCGGCGCCCCCGTTGCACCGGCCGTGTGCCGGCCGGCGGCAACGGGACTTATGGGATCAGGCCGCGGGCCTGGACGGCCAGGTTGTCGGCCAGGCTGGTCGCCAAGGCCTGGGCGTGGGCGCGGGCCAGGATCGCGGCGCGCTCGGCCAGCTGCTCCGTGGCGTCCAGGCGGGCGGCGGCCATGGCCACGCGCTCGCGGGCGGCGCGGGCGGCCAGTTCGGCGCGCAGGGCCGCGTCGGGGCGGACGGTCACCGCCGGCAGGTCGACGACGTGGGCTACGCGCGGGGCGGCGGTGGCGGCCAGCTCGGCGCGCAGGGCGGCGTCGGGGCGGACGGTGACGGCCGGCAGGTCGACGATGTGGTCCACGCGGGGGGCTTCGGCGTGGGCGTTCAGGGACAGCGCGGCCGAGAGCGACAGGGCCAGCGCGACGGGAAGGGACTTGGCGTTCATGGCAGTGCTCCGGTGTCCGTGATCAGTGGTGTGGTAGTAGACTAAAACACCTAATCAGCCGACGCAAGGAAAATCCGCGCCGGGCACCATGGCCTTCAGCATTTGTTCAGCAATGCTCCGGTCAGAGCTGGCGCCAAACACGGCACCGCAAGCCGTGTGCCAGACACAAGCCATTGATTGAAAAAGGTTTGGCGTGGCCGGGGGGTGTCCGCGGGCGGCCGCGGACGTCCGCCGGCTACCAGGGCAGCGTCCGGCCCTGTCCGTCGAGGAAGCGGCCGCTGTCGTCCGGGCCCAGCCGGTCGATCACCCGCAGCAGCGCCGTGGCGGCCTCGTCCGGGTCCAGCGGAGCGGCGGGGCCGCCCATGTCGGTGTGCACCCAGCCCGGGTGCAGGGCCACCACACGGATGCCGCGCCCGGCCAGGGCGCGGGCCAGCAGCACCGTGCCCATGTTCTGCGCGGCCTTGCCGATGGCGTAGCTGGGCGTGCGGAACTCGTGGCGGCCGGCGATCGAGCCGATCTCCGAGGACAGGTTGGCCACCACCGCGCGGCCGTCGGCCAGCAGCGGCGCCAGCGCCTGCACCAGCAGGAACGGGCCGATGGCGTTGGTGCGCAGGCTCTGCTCCAGGTCGGCCTCGGCCACCTGGCCGAAACGCTCGCCGCCGCGCAGCACGCCGGCGTTGTTGAGCAGCAGGTCCAAGCCGGCGCCGTCCAGCACCAGGGCCAGTTCGCGCGCCAGCTCGTCGCGGCTGCGGGCCAGCGTCACGTCCAGCGGCAGCACGTGCAGACGACCCGGATGCAGGCCGGCCAGGCGGTTGAGCTCGGTGGCCCTGCCGGGGTGGCGGCAGGCGGCCACCACCCGGTCGCCGCGTGCCAGCAGGCCGCGGACGAAGGCCAGCCCGAGCCCGCGGTTGGCTCCGGTCACCAGGCAGTGGCGGCTGGACATGGGCGCCTCCGGCTGCGGCGTGGCCTATGGCCTAGTGTAATGGCGCGCCCCGCTGTTTAGGATCGGCGGTCCCACCAAGGACCAAGGAGTCCATGCCATGAAGGTATCCCGCGGGCCACGTACGGCCATCCTTGCCCTGGCCATCGCCGCCGCGTCCGGCATCGCCGGGCCGGTGCCGCTGCAGGCTGCCGAGCAGGCCGCCGGCACCGAGGTCAGCATCCCCTACGAGGAGTTCACCCTGCCCAACGGGCTGCGGGTGATCGTGCACACCGACCGCAAGGCGCCGATTGTGGCGGTCAACCTGTGGTACCACGTGGGCAGCAAGGACGAGCCGGCCGGGCGCAGCGGCTTCGCGCACCTGTTCGAGCACCTGATGTTCAACGGCTCGGAGAACCACCGCGGCGAGTACTTCGAGCCGTTCGAGCTGGTCGGTGCCACCGACATGAACGGCACGACCTGGCTGGACCGCACCAACTACTTCCAGAACGTGCCCACCACCGCGCTGGACCTGGCGCTGTGGATGGAGTCCGACCGCATGGGCCACCTGCTCGGCGCGATCGACCAGAAGGTGCTGGACGAGCAGCGCGGCGTGGTCCAGAACGAGAAGCGCCAGGGCGAGAACCAGCCCTACGGCCAGGCCGACGACGAGATCTACCGCGCGCTGTACCCGAAGGACCACCCGTACCACCACAGCACGATCGGTTCGATGAACGACCTCAACGCGGCCTCGCTGGAGGACGTGCACCAGTGGTTCCGCGCCTGGTACGGCCCGAACAACGCGGTGCTGGTGCTGGCCGGCGACATCGACGTGGCCACCGCCAGGGAGAAGGTCACCCGCTATTTCGGCCACATCCCCGCCGGCCCGACCATGCCGCGGGTCAAGGCCGGCCCGGTGAAGCGCCAGACCACCCGCGCCACCATGACCGACAAGGTGCCGCAGGCGCGCGTGTACCGCGTCTGGAGCGTGGCGCCCTACGGCGACGCCGACCTGGAACGGCTGGACCTGCTGGCGCAGGTGCTCGGCGGCAGCAAGAGCTCGCGCCTGGACCGCCGCCTGGTGTTCGAGGAGAAGCTGGCCGACCGGGTCAGTGCCTACGTGCTGCCGTTCGAGCTGGCCTCCAGCTTCTACATCACCGCCGACGTCAAGGCAGGCGTGGAGCCGGAGAAGGTCGAGGCCATCATCGAGGAGGAGCTGCGCAGGCTGCTGGCCGAGGGCCCGACCGCGGAGGAGCTGGAGCAGGCCAAGACCGTGTTCAAGTCCCGCTTCGTGCGCGGCATCGAGCGCATCGGCGGCTTCGGCGGCAAGGCCGACGCGCTGGCCGAGTGCGCGGTCTACACCGGCAACCCCGGCTGCTTCCGCGACAGCCTGCAGGTGATCGCCCAGGCCACGCCGGCGGCGCTGAAGCAGACCGCCGCCACCTGGCTGGGCGAAGGCTCGCACACCCTGGTGGTGGAGCCGGGCGAGCGCACCGTCCTGCCGGAGGAACCCTCGCCCACGCCCAGGCCGTTCGTGCTGCCCAAGCCGGACCCGAAGTTCAGGACCGTGGCCACCGACGTGGACCGCAGCCGCGGCGTGCCCATGCCCGACAGCTTCCCGGACCTCAAGTTCCCGGCGTTGGAGCGGGCCACGCTCAGCAACGGCACCACGGTGATCCTGGCCCGCCGCGATTCGGTGCCGGTGGTGCAGTTCAGCTACGAGTTCAGGGGCGCCGGCTTCGCAGCCGACCTGGGCCGCAAGCTGGGCACCTCCAGCTTCACCCTGGGCATGCTCGACGAGGGTGCCGGCGAACTGGACGCGCTGGCCTTCGCCAACCGCGCCGAGTCGCTGGGTGCCAGCCTCGGCGCCGGCGCCTCGCTGGACCACGCCTCGGCCTACCTGTCGGCACTGAAGGAGAACCTGGACGCCTCGCTGGGCCTGTTCGCCGACATGCTGCGCCGGCCGCGCTTCGACCAGAAGGAGATCGAACGCGTGCGCGCCACCTGGATCTCCGGCATCGCCCAGGAGAAGGCCCGCCCGAACGGCGTGGCCCTGCGCGTGCTGCCGCCGCTGCTCTACGGCAAGGGCCACCCCTACGCCATCCCGTTCAGCGGCACCGGCACCGAGGAGTCCATCGCCTCGCTCACCCGCGACGACCTGGTGCAGTTCCACCGCCAGTGGATCCGTCCGGACGGCGCCACCCTGATCGTGGTCGGCGACACCACCCTGGACGAGGTGGTGCCGCTGCTGGAGAAGCACTTCGGCGACTGGAAGGCCGAGACCCTGGCGCCGGCCTCCGGCAAGGACGTGCCGGCGGTGCCGCGGCCGGGCAAGGCGCAGGTCTACCTGATCGACCAGCCCGGCGCGGTGCAGGCCACCATCCTGGCCGGCCAGGTGGTGCCCTCGACCCGCGACCCGGAGGCGATCCGCTTCGACTTCGCCAACGCGGTGCTGGGTGGCGAGTTCTCCTCACGCCTGAACATGAACCTGCGCGAGGACAAGCACTGGGCCTACGGCGCCTACAGCTTCACCTCCGACGCCCTGGGCCCGCGCCCGTGGATCGCCTTCGCGCCGGTGCAGATCGACCGCACCGCAGACGCGCTCAAGGAGCTGGACCGGGAGATCCGGCAGTACGCCCGCGGCGAGGCGCCGCCGACCCCGGCCGAGGTGGCCAAGATCCAGGCCACCGAGATCCGCAGCCTGCCGGGTGCCTACGAGACCGGCCGCGCCGTGCTCGGCACCATCAGCGGCATGGTCCGCTACGACCGCCCGGACGACTGGGTGTTCCGGCGCAAGGCGCAGATCGAGGCGCTGAACGTGGACCAGGTCAAGGCCGCCGCCGCCGCCCTGGACCCGGACAGGCTGGTGTGGGTGGTGGTCGGCGACCTGAAGCAGGTCGAGGCCCCGGTGCGCGAGCTGAACCTGGGTGAGGTGCGGATCATCGACGCCGACGGCAGGCCCGTCCGCTGAGGTCCGTGGCCGCGGCGGCCGGCGCCGCCGCGGCACTTCCCGGCCCCGGCCGCGGCGGCTACGCTGGATCGCCCCGTCCGGCACTCATCCCGCGCCGGACCGTGATCCCGAGGAAGCTCCCATGCCGTTGCGTCGCCTGTCCCTGCTGTCCGTCCTGGCCCTGTCCCTGTCCGCCTGCACCTGGGTGCCGATCCAGCCGCAGGCCAAGGCCGTGCGGGTGCTGCCGGCGGGCGCGGCGCCGGCCGGCTGCACCAAGCAGGGCGAGGTGGAGGTGTCGGTGAAGCACGCCGTGGGCTTCTACCGCCGCAACCCGGTTAAGGTTCGTGACGAGCTGGAGACCCTGGCCCGCAACGAGGCCCCGGGCGTGGGCGCCAACGCCGTCCAGCCGCTGGCCGAGCCGGTCGGCGGCAGCCAGCGCTTCGCCGCCTGGCGCTGCCCCTGAACCGCGGGCGGCCCCGGCAGTGGCCGAGGATGCGGCAAGGTCCGGCAACCGCTAGAATTGTCGCCCCTTTCGCCACTTCCGGCGGCGCACCGTCATGCTTTTCAAGAACGTCTCCATCGTGGGGCTGGCGCACATCGACGCGCCCCACACCCTGACCTCGGAGGAAATCAACGAGCGGCTGAAGCCGACGCTGCAGCGTCTGGGCATCCGTGCGGACGTGCTCGGCGACATCGCCGGCGTGCATGCGCGCCGCCTGTGGGACGACGGGGTGCAGGCGTCCGACGTGGCCACCCTGGCCGCGCGCAAGGCGCTGGAGGACGCCGGAATCGGCGTGGAGAAGATCGGCCTGCTGGTCAACACCTCGGTCAGCCGGGACTACCTGGAGCCGTCCACCGCCTCGATCGTCTCGGGCAACCTGGGCGTGTCCGAGGAGTGCATGACCTTCGACGTGGCCAACGCCTGCCTGGCCTTCATCAACGGCATGGACATCGCCGCGCGCATGCTCGAGCACGGCGAGATCGACTACGCCCTGGTGGTGGACGGCGAGACCGCCAACCTGGTCTACGAGAAGACCCTGGAGCGCATGACCTCGCCGGACGTGACCGAAGAGCAGTTCCGCGACGAACTGGCCGCCCTGACCCTGGGCTGCGGCGCCGCGGCCATGGTCCTGGCCCGACGCGAGCTGCATCCGGACGCGCCGCGCTACAAGGGCGGCGTGACCCGTTCGGCCACCGCCTTCAACCAGCTGTGCCGTGGCAACCTGGACCGCATGGTCACCGATACCCGCACCCTGCTGATCGAGGGCATCAAGCTGGCCACCCGCACCTTCGCCGTGGCCAAGCAGGCCCTGGGCTGGGCGGTGGACGAGCTGGACCAGTTCGTGATCCACCAGGTCAGCCGCCCGCACACCCAGGCTTTCATCAAGTCGCTGGGCGTGGACCCGAAGAAGGTCATGACGATCTTCGGCGAGCACGGCAACATCGGCCCGGCCTCGGTGCCCATCGTGCTGAGCAAGCTCAAGGAGCTGGGCCGCCTGAAGAAGGGCGACCGCATCGCCCTGCTGGGCATCGGCTCGGGCCTGAACTGCTCGATGGCCGAGGTAGAGTGGTAATCCACCCCCCGGATTCCCGGGAAACAGGAAAGGGCCGGTCGCGACCGGCCCTTTCCTTTGCGCGGGTTTCCCCGCGTGTTGGCCGCCCTACAGGGTCCAGCCGCCGTCCACGGTCACTTCCGAGCCGGTGACGAAGGCCGCGTCCGGCCCGCACAGCCAGGCCACCGCCGCGGCGATCTCCTCCGGCTTGCCCAGGCGCTTGAGCGGGGTGGCCTCGATGCCGGCCTGGTTGGTCTCCGGCGGGTTGTTCTCCAGCATCGGGGTGTCGATGAAGCCCGGATGCACCGAGTTGACCCGGATGTGGTCCGGGGCCAGCTCGATGGCCGCGGTCTTGGTCATGCCGCGCACCGCCCACTTGCTGCCCACGTAGGCGGCCGCGCCGGGGAAGCCGACCTGGCCGGCGATGGAGCTGATGTTGACGATGGCGCCGCCGCCGGCAGCGCGCATCGGGGCGGCGGCGTGGCGCATGCCCAGGTAGGTGCCGAACTGGTTGACCAGGAACTGGCGCTGCACCTGGTCCAGCGGACCGTCCTCGATGCGGCCGGGATGGTAGATGCCGGCGTTGTTGACCAGGATGTCCAGGCGGCCGAAGCGCTCCAGGGTGGCGGCCACCACCCTGGCCCAGTCCGCGTCCGAGGACACGTCGTGCTTCAGGAACAGGCCGTCTTCGCCCAGCGCCGCGGCCAGGGCCTGGCCCTCGGCCTCGAGCAGGTCGGTGACCACCACGCGCGCGCCGTCGGCGTGCAGGCGGCGGACGATGGCCGCGCCGATGCCGCGCGCGCCGCCGGTGACCAGGGCGATCTTGCCTTGCAGTGCAGTGCTCATGCGGGTTCCTCCCGGGGAAAGACCGGACCAGCATCCCCGGCAGGGGCCCGGGGCCGCATTGATCCGGCGCAAGCGCGCCACGGCCGCGGCGGCCGCGGCGCCTCTACAATTGCAGGATGAACCTTCCCGATTATCCGTTCACCCCCGTCCGCTTCCAGCCCCGTCCCGGCATCACCCAGTCCTACCTGGACGAGGGCCCGCGCGACGGCGAGGTGGTGGTCGCCCTGCACGGCAATCCATCCTGGAGCTACTACTGGCGCCACCTGGTGCTGGGCCTGCGCGACCGCTACCGGGTGATCGTGCCCGACCACGTGGGCATGGGCCTGTCCGACAAGCCGGACGACCGTCCCACCGCCTCGCCGCGCTACGACTACACCCTGCAGTCGCGGGTGGAGGACCTGGCGGCGCTGCTGCGCCACGCCGGCGTGGGCGGTGACACCCCGGTGACCCTGGCCGTGCACGACTGGGGCGGCATGATCGGCTTCGGCTGGGCGCTGGAGCACGCCGCCCGGGTGCGGCGCCTGGTGCTCCTCAACACCGCCGCCTTCCCGATGCCGGCGGGCAAGGCCATGCCCTGGCAGATCGCGCTGGGCCGCGACTACTTCGTCGGCGAGCTGGTGATCCGCCTGTTCAACGCCTTCGCCGCCGGCGCCGCCTGGCTGGGCGTGGAGCGGCCGATGCCGCCGGAGGTGCGCCGCGCCTACGTGGCCCCGTACGACTCCTGGCGCAACCGCATCGCCACCGTGCGCTTCATGCAGGACATCCCGCTGGGGCCGGGCGACCGCGCCTGGCCGCTGCTGGAGGCGGCCGGCAAGGCCCTGCCGTCCTTCGCCGACCGCCCGGCCTTCATCGGCTGGGGCCTGAAGGACTTCGTGTTCGACCACCTGTTCCTGGAGCGCTTCCGCGCCGACCTGCCGGGCGCGGAAGTGCACGCCTTCGAGGACGCCGGCCACTACGTGCTGGAGGACAAGCACGAGGTGCTGGTGCCGGCCATCCGCGCCTTCCTCGACGCCAATCCGCTGGCCTGAGCGGACCACGGGGCCTTTCCTTGCAGGCCCGTGCTGGTGCCGCAAGGAAAGCCCGGCGGGAAGCCTTTCCTTTTTCCTTACGGCAGGCTCCTGGACTCCGGGGAAAAAGGAAGCGCGCGCCGCTCAGCCCGGCGCAGGCAGGAATCCGGCGGGCTCGGGGCCGCCGTGATGGGCGCGCAACTGCGCCGCGGCCCGGCACAGCGCTTCGTACTGTTCGCGCTTCTGCCGTCCCTTGGCGGCAAGCCAGCCCGAGCCCACACCGGCCAGGAGTCCAAGCCACCAGGTCTGGGTTGCGACCATCGCCACCTTGGCGAGCGCACCGGCGGCGCCCACGCGTGCGCCCCTGGAGCCCAGCTGGCTGGCGCGCTCGACCCAGGTCATCTTCGGATCGAGTATCAGCGACAGGCTGATCACCGCCAGCCCGAGCGCCGATGGCATCAGGTCGCCCACGCTGAAGTCCACGCCAGCGGTCGCTGCCTGCTCCACGGCTGCCTGCAGAGAGGCTTCGGTGATGCCGCTGTCCTTCACGCTTTCGGCCAGGCCCATTGCAACCAGCTGCGCGTGGACCTCGCTGGTGGTCACAACGTCGATGCCCGGATAGCGCTCCAGGGCCTCATGGACGTACTGTACCGACTCGGTGGCCTTGGCCTGGAGCACCTCCACGACCTGGCCCTGGTCGTCGAGGATGCGGATGTCCCAGCCCGGCTGGGTCGCCGATCCGGCCAGATCGGCCGTCCACCCCTCCGGCAGGCCGCCGTTGTTGAAGTGGTCGACCAGCTCGATCTCGAACAGCTTCCCCTTCACCGCCGAGACGAACCCCGGCAACGCGTCGGCCGGGAGCCGGTCGACGACGTCGGCGAAGCTCTCCTTGGCTGCCAGGCCGGGGTAGGCCGCCTCGAATGCCCGAAGCACGTTCTCGGGGACTTCGTCCGGATGGTCCAGCGCATAGGCCAGGGAGATGCCGCCCACGACGAGCAGGTCGAGTAGTTCGTCGCGCCTGCGTGCCTGTTGTGCGAGGCGGACGCGCCGCTCCAGCCGTTCGGACTGGCGCCGGATCCTCTCGCCGTAACCGGCGACCTCCCGGCGGAGTTCTTCGAGGTCGTTGCGGTTGATGGCAAAGCTGTCGATCACCTCGGCGACGACCGACGTGCCACCAAGGGCGAACCCGCCCGTCGCCGCACCCACGGCGGGCGCCGCACGAGCGGCCACCCGGCCGCCGGCGTGGATGCCGGCCCCGGTCAGCGCGATCCCCTTGCCGAGCAGGACGCCCGCACCCGCGGCCGCACGTCCAAACGTGCCTTCCGAGCGGGCTGCCTGAGCCTTGAGCTGCTCTTCCGCGTAGCGCCCCATCCGGGTGGTCGCGGCGCCTCCCCTGGAGATGACCCGGCCGGTGGCCTCGAGTGCGGAACGGACGCTGCCGGCAATCGTTTTCTCGTGCCGGGCGACGTGGCTGGCCACCCCGTAGGTCGCATCTGCGAGGCCTTTCAAAGCCGCCTTGCCGATCTTGGTCCACTTCATCGACTGCCCCCCCTGAACCGTCTACGTCCCGATACTGGAAGCAGGCCCTGCCCAGGTCAAGGCAGCCACTGGAGGGGGTGGGCAGCGCACACCCGCCGCATCAGGCCGGCGACAGCAGGGGGCAGGGCCGCCTCAGGCCGCGATCGGCGGGGCCGGCGGCGAGGAGGGGCTGTTGCCGTTGTCGTCGGGCCGGTCGTCGTCGTTGCCGGCCGGGTCGCGCCAGCGCCAGTCGGCGGGGGTGAGCGGGGCCAGGCCGTGGGCGATGCGGGCGCGGTCGCACTGCGAGCTGGGTGCGCCGAACTCCCACGAGGCGTCCACCTCGCGGCATACCGAGGGCCGGCGCGGGTGGATGGTGCAGCGCGAGTAGCGGCCGATGTCCGCGTCCAGGGCCACGCAGCGGATCGGCGGGGCGTAGGTGCCCTGCATGCACAGCCGGTGCGCGTCCAGGCGCTGGGTCAGCTCCGCCGGAACCCCGCCTTCGCTGACCTCGTCCGACTCCATCCAGTGGAAGGCGACGCGGTACTGGGTACAGCAGGCACCACAGGTCAGGCAGGGATGCATGGGGACCGGGCCTTGCGCGGCGGCAGTGGACACGAAGGCGCGGAATTTTCCACGGCCGCCACGGGCGCGCAAGATGCCGCGGCAGAGGCGACAATAGGGCGATGACCGCCACGCCCTGCAACATCGCCGCCGCGCTGCCGCGGCTGGCCGCCGAACGCCCCGACCAGCCCGCCATCCGCTGCCCCGGCCGCCGCCGCGGCGATGGCCTGGCGCCCTACGACGTGGTCCTGGACTACCGCGCCCTGGACACGCGCAGCGATGCCATCGCCGCCGGCCTGGCGCGTTACGGCATCGGCCGCGGCGTGCGCACCGTGGTCATGGTGCGGCCCTCGCCGGAGTTCTTCCTGCTGATGTTCGCCCTGTTCAAGGCCGGCGCGGTGCCGGTGCTGGTGGACCCGGGCATCGACCGCCGCGCGCTGCGCCAGTGCCTGGAGGAGGCCGAGCCGGAGGCCTTCGTCGGCATCCCGCTGGCGCACGTGGCGCGCCTGCTGCTGGGCTGGGCGCGCTCGGCCAGGAAGCTGGTGACCGTGGGCCGGCGCTGGGGTTGGGGTGGCACCACCCTGGAGGCGATCGAGCGCGCCGGCGCCGGTGCCGGGCCGCAGCTGGCCGACACCGCGCCGGACGAGGTGGCGGCCATCGCCTTCACCTCCGGCTCCACCGGCGTGCCCAAGGGCGTGGTGTACCGGCACCGCCATTTCGTGGCACAGATCGAGCTGATGCGCCGGGCCTTCGGCATCGAGGCCGGCGGCGTGGACCTGCCGACCTTCCCGCCCTTCGCCCTGTTCGACCCGGCGCTGGGCCTGACCTCGGTGATCCCGGACATGGACCCGACCCGCCCGGCCGAGGCCGACCCGCGCCGCCTGCACGACGCCATCGCCCGCTTCGGCGTGACCCAGCTGTTCGGCTCGCCGGCGCTGATGCGGGTGCTGGCCGAGTACGGCAGGCCGCTGCCGACGGTGCGCCGTGCCACCTCCGCCGGTGCCCCGGTGCCGCCGGAGGTGGTGGAGAAGATCCGCGCGCTGCTGCCGCCGGATGCCCAGTTCTGGACGCCGTACGGGGCCACCGAGTGCCTGCCGGTGGCGGTGATCGAGGGTCGCGAGCTGCAGGACACGCGCGCGGCCACCGAGGCCGGCGCCGGTACCTGCGTGGGCCGGCCGGTGCCGCCCAACCAGGTGCGCATCATCGCCATCACCGACGAGCCCATCGCCGACTGGTCCGGCGTGCGCGAGCTGCCGCCGGGGCAGGTGGGCGAGATCACCGTGGCCGGTCCCACCGCCACCGACGCCTACTACAACCGGGAGGCGGCCACCCGCGCGGCCAAGATCCGCGAGGTGCTGGCCGACGGCAGCGAGCGCACCGTCCACCGCATGGGCGATGTGGGTTACTTCGACGCCGCGGGCCGGCTGTGGTTCTGCGGGCGCAAGTCCCAGCGCGTGGAGGCGGCCGACGGACCGCTCTACACCGAGCAGGTGGAGCCGGTGTTCAACGTCCATCCCCAGGTGCGCCGCACCGCGCTGGTGGGCGTGGGCGCCATCGGCAGCCAGCTGCCGGTGCTGTGCGTGGAGCTGGCCGAGGGCGTGGACGAGGGCGAATTTCCCCGCATCGAGGCCGCGCTGCGCCAGCTCGGCGCGCGCCATGCACACACCGCGCGCGTGCAGGTGATCCTGCGCCATCCGCGCTTCCCGGTGGACATCCGCCACAACGCCAAGATCGGCCGCGAGAAGCTGGCCGGGTGGGCGGCGGCGCAGCTGGCCGCGCGCGGCAAGGGAGGCAAGGCATGAAGATCCTGGTGACCGGCGGCGGCGGCTTCCTCGGCCAGGCCCTGTGCCGCGGCCTGCGCGAGCGCGGGCACGAGGTGGTGAGCTTCCAGCGCAGCCATTCGCCGGCGCTGGCGGCCATGGGCGTGGGCCAGGTGCGCGGCGACCTGGCCGACCGCAATGCAGTGATGCACGCGGTGGCCGGCATGGACGCGGTGATCCACAACGCCGCCAAGGCCGGCGCCTGGGGCAGCTGGGACAGCTACTTCCAGGCCAACGTGGTCGGCACCCGCAACGTGGTCGAGGCCTGCCGTGCGCATGGCGTGCGCCGGCTGGTCTACACCTCCACGCCCAGCGTCACCCACCGCGCCACCCAGCCGGTGGAAGGCCTGGGCGCGGACCAGGTGCCCTACGGCGAGGGCTTCCTGGCTGCCTATCCGGCCACCAAGGCCATGGCCGAGCAGGAGGCGCTGGCGGCCAACGGCCCGGAGCTGGCGGTGGTGGCGCTGCGCCCGCGCCTGATCTGGGGCCCGGGCGACGCCAACCTGCTGCCGCGCCTGGTCGAGCGCGCCCGCGCCGGGCGCCTGCGCATCGTCGGCAGCGGCGAGAACCTGGTGGACACCACCTACATCGACAACGCCGCGCAGGCGCATTTCGACGCGCTCGAGCACCTGGCCCCGGGCGCGCCCTGCGCCGGCAAGGCCTATTTCATCTCCAACGGCGAGCCGCTGCCGATGCGCGAGCTGCTCAACCGCCTGCTGGCCGCCGCCGGCGCGCCGCCGGTCACACGCAGCATCTCCTTCAGGACCGCCTACCGCATCGGCGCGGTGGCCGAACGGCTGTGGCCGCTGCTGCGCCTGCCCGGTGAGCCGCCGATGACCCGCTTCCTCGCCGAGCAGCTGTGCACGCCGCACTGGTACAGCATGGAACCGGCGCGGCGTGACTTCGGCTACGTGCCGCGCGTGTCCATCGCCGAGGGGCTGGAGCGGCTGCGCGCGGCCTGGCAGGGCGGGGCGGCCGTCACCTGACGACGACCGCCGGGGGCGCAACATCCGGCCAACGCCCGCCGTGGCATCACCGGAAACGCCCCCCGTGCTCCATTACGCCGTCGTCTTCTTCGTCATCGCCGTGATCGCCGCGCTGCTGGGTTTCAGCGGCATCGCCGGCGCCGCCACCAACATCGCCTGGATCCTGTTCGTCGTGTTCCTGGTCCTGGGCGCGATCTCGCTGCTGCGCGGCCGCAGGGTCTGACCCGGTCCGGCGCGCGGCAGGCTGCCGCCGCGTCGCCCGGTGCCCCATCGCCGCTCCGGTGGCATGCGCCGGCCGGTTAGAATGCCGCGCATGCCCACCCCCTTCGATGCCCTCAAGCCGTTGGCCGGACGCGCCCTGGAAGCGGCGTTGAACCGGGCGGTGGCCCTGGATCCGGATACCCGCGATGCCCTGTCCGCGCTGGACGGGCGGCGCATCGCCCTGGCCCTGGAATCGCCGCCGCTGGCGCTGGAGATCGGCGTGCACGGCGGCTACCTGCAGGTCGGACCGCCGCTGCGCGAGGCCGACCTGGCCGTGCGCGGCACGGTCGGCGGCCTGCTCGGCCAGCTGCCCTTCCTGGCCAGGGCGCGCACGCGTCCGCAGGGGCGCCTGCACGTGTCCGGGGACGCCGCGCTGGCGCAGCAGCTGCAGAAGCTGGCCTCGCGCTTCTCCCCGGACTGGCAGCAACCGTTCGTCGAGGCCTTCGGCGAGGTGGCGGGCGTGCAGCTGGCGCGCGCGGCCGCCGCGGCCCTGCGCGAGGTGCGCCACACCGGCCGCCGCCTGGCCGAGGCCGGCGCCGAGTTCCTGGTCGAGGAATCGCGCGACGTGGTCGGCGGCGAGGAACTGGCCGCCTTCTGCGACGACGTGGACGCCCTGCGCGACGATGTCGAGCGCCTGGCCGCGCGCGTGGCGCGGCTGCGCGTGGCGGCGGAGCCCGTGCCATGAGGGCCGCGCTGCGCGCCTGGCGGATCGGCCGGGTGCTGATCCGCTACCGCCTGGACGAACTGCTCGACGGCACCCCGGTCGAGCGCTGGCTGCGCCTGGGCCGGCCGTTCGTGCCGCGCGCGGCAGCCGACGTGGCCGCGCTGCCGCGCGGGGCGCGCCTGCGCCTGGCGCTGCAGGAACTGGGGCCGATCTTCGTCAAGTTCGGGCAGATCCTCTCCACCCGCCGCGACCTGGTGCCGGCGGACATCGCCGGGGAGCTGGCCCTGCTGCAGGACCAGGTGGCGCCGTTCGACGGCGACGCCGCGCGCGCCATCGTCGAGCAGGCGCTGGGCCGGCCGATCGCCGAGGCCTTTGCCGGCTTCGACACCGTACCGCTGGCCTCGGCCTCGATCGCGCAGGTGCACGCCGCGCGCCTGCACGATGGCCGCGAGGTGGTGGTCAAGGTGCTGCGCCCGGGCATCGAGGCGCAGATCGCCGCCGACATCGCCCTGCTGCGCTCGCTGGCGGCGCTGGTCGAGCGCACCCATCCGCGCGCCCACCGCATCCGCCCGCACGAGGTGGTGGCCGAGATCGAGTCCACCCTGGCCGCGGAGCTGGACCTGCAGCGCGAGGGTGCCAACGCCAGCGTGATGCGCCGGCTGTGGCAGGACTCGCCGGACCTGTACGTGCCGGAGGTGATCTGGACCCACACCTCCGAGCGCGCGCTGACCATGGAGCGGGTGCGCGGCATCCCTTCGGACGACATCGCGGCGCTGGACGCGGCCGGCATCGACCGGCGTGTGCTGGCGGCCAAGGGCGTGCGGGTGTTCTACACCCAGGTGTTCCGCGACAACTTCTTCCACGCCGATGCCCACGCCGGCAACATCTGGGTGGACGAGGATCCGGCGCGGCGCCACGACCCGCGTTTCGTGGTGCTGGACTACGGCATCGTCGGCCAGCTCTCGGCCCGGGACCAGTACTACCTGGCCGAGAACTTCATGGCCATCTTCAACCGCGACTACCGGCGCATCGCCGAGCTGCACGTGGAGGCTGGCTGGATGCCGGCCAGCGTGCGCATCGACGAGCTGGAGGCGGCCGCGCGCGCGGTGTGCGAGCCGTACTTCACCCGCCCGCTGAGCGAGATCTCCCTGGCAGAGGTGCTGGCCAAGCTGTTCCGCACCGCCCAGCGCTACGAGCTGACCCTGCAGCCGCAGCTGATCCTGCTGCAGAAGACCCTGCTCAACATCGAGGGCCTGGGCCGGCAGCTGGACCCGCGCCTGGACATCTGGGCGGTGGCCCGGCCGGTGCTGGAGAGGATCCTGCGCGAGCGCTACAGCCCGCGCCGGCTGCTGCGCGAGTTCCGCGGGCGCCTGCCGGAGCTGATGACCCGCGCCCCGGACATGCCGCGCCTGCTGCACGCCTGGCTGGAGCAGCAGGTGCAGGGCCGCCACGCGGTGGCGGTGCAGTCGGCCGACCTGGCCGAGCTGGCGCGCACGCTGCGGGCGATGCAGCGGCGCTGGGTGGCGGCCATCCTCGGCAGCGGCCTGCTGCTGGTGGCGGCGGTGCTGTACGCGCTGGACGCCGGCGGGCCGCGCCTGCTGGCCGTGCCGGCCTCGGCCTGGATCGCCGGCCTGGGCGGGCTGTGGGCGGTGTGGGCCGCGCTGCCGCGGCGGCAGTGAATCCGGCGGGCGGGGGCGCCGTCCCGCCCGCCGGCGCGTCGAATTTTCCGGATGCCGCGCAGGCGGCATCGATTGCAGGAGCAGGCATGCGGTTGCCCGTGCTGTACGAGGATCAGTGGCTGGCGGTGGTGGACAAGCCGGCCGGGCTGATGGTGCACGAGAGTGCGATGGCCGGCGGCGAGACCGACTTCGCCCGCGACCGCCTGCGCGCGCAGTTCGGCTGCCCGGTGCACCTGGCGCACCGCCTGGACCGGGCCACCTCGGGCTGCCTGCTGCTGGCCTTCGACCGCGACACCGCCAGCGCCCTGGGCCGGGCGGTGATGGAGCGGCGCCTGCGCAAGCGCTACCTGGCGGTGTGCCGCGGCTGGCCGGAGGAGGCCTTCGAAGTGGACCACCCGCTCGACGGCGGCCCCGGCAAGCCGGAGAGGAAGCCGGCGCTGACCCGCTTCCGCCGCCTGGCCATCGCCGAACTGCCCTTGCCCTCGGCAGGCTTCCCGACCTCGCGCTATGCGCTGCTGGAGTGCGAGCCGGTGACCGGGCGCTTCCGCCAGATCCGCCGCCACCTCAAGCACGTCTCCCACCACCTGATCGGCGACACCAGCCACGGCGACGGCCGCCACAACCGCCATTTCCGCATGATGGGCGTGCACCGCATGCTGCTGCACGCCTGGAAGCTGGGCTTCCCGCATCCGCACCTGGGCCGGGAGCTGGAGGTGGAGGCACCGCCCGCCGGCGAGTTCGCCCGGGCGCTGGAGCTGCTGGGCTGGCGCCTGCCGGGGGCGGCGTCCTGACGCGCCGGGCGCCGCCGCTCACGTACAATCCGGGCATGCCTGCCGACGCCCTCTCCATCACCCCGGGCCTGGCGATCCCGGAAGCGGAGATCGTCGAGCGCTTCGTTCGCGCCAGCGGCGCCGGCGGGCAGAACGTCAACAAGGTGGCCACCGCGGTCGAGCTGCGCTTCGACATCGCCGGCTCGTCCGCGCTGCCGGAAGCGTTGCGCGAGCGCCTGCTGGCACGCCGCGACCGCCGCGTCACCGACGAGGGCGTGCTGGTGATCCACGCGCAACGCTTCCGCACCCAGGAGCGCAACCGGCAGGACGCGCGCGAGCGCCTGGCGGCGTTCATCGCCGCCGGCCTGGCCGTGCCGAAGCGGCGCATCGCCACCCGACCGACCCTGGCCTCCCGTCGCCGCCGGCTGCAGGAGAAGCGCGAACGCGGCCAGGTCAAGCGCGAACGCCGCACCCGCGACTGGGACTGAACGCATGGCAGGACACGAACCGCTGCTGCCAGCCACGCCGGCGAACATGCCGCAGGTGCGGCCCAACCGTTTCACCCGCTGGCTCGGCCGCACCGTGCTGTGCCTGGGCGGCTGGCGTGTGGTCGGCACCTTCCCCGACATCCCCAAGCTGGTGCTGATCGTGGCGCCGCACTCGTCCAACTGGGACGGGGTGTGGGGCATGGCGGCCAAGATCGCCCTGGGCGTAGAGATCCGCGTGCTGGGCAAGGCGCAGCTGTTCTGGTGGCCGCTGTCGGCGCTGCTGCGGCGGCTGGGCGTGATCCCGGTGGACCGCAGCCGTCCGCAGGGTGTGGTGGAGCAGGCGGTGGAGCTGATCCGCAACTCGCCGCGGATGTGGTTCGCGCTGGCCCCGGAGGGCACGCGCAGCCCGGTCAGGGAGTGGAAGGCCGGCTTCTGGAAAATCGCCGAGGGGGCCGGTGTGCCGGTGCTGATGACCTACTTCCACTACCCGGAGAAGGTGATCGGCATCGGCCCGCTGTTCCACACCACCGGCGACATGCAGGCCGACATGGAGGCCATCCGCGCCTGGTACCGGCCATGGATGGGCAAGAACCGCGGCACCCTGCCGCCGCCGGAAACCGCCGCCGGCTGAAGGCCGGGCGGGGCGTTCAGCGCTCCGAGTGGCCGCTCTCGTCGTACTCGCGCGGGGCGAGCAGGTCCGGCTTGATCAGCGCCACGAAGGCGCGTGCCTGCGGTGACAGCAGGCGGCCCTTGCGCACCACCACGCCGTAGGTGCGGGCCGGGAAGAAGGCGGCCAGCGAGCGCGCCGCCAGGCGGCCGTGGTCGGCCTCGGTCAGGCAGATCGAGGGCACGATGGAGATGCCCATGCCCATGGCCACGTACTGCTTGATCACGTCCCAGCCACTGACCTCCAGCGCCACCGTGTAGGGCACCCGGTTCTGCTGCAGGACCAGGTCCACCAGCCGCCAGGTCACCTGGCGCTGCGGCGGCAGGATCAGCGGATGCGGGGCCAGGTCGTGCAGGGACAGCTCCGGCGGGCCGGCCAGAGGGTGCCCGGGCGGGGTGATCAGCATCTGCTCGAAGCGGTAGGCCGGCTCGTAGCTGAGGTCGGCCGGCACGTCCACCAGGGTGCCCACCACCAGGTCCACCGCGTCGGCGCGCAGCATCTCGGTGCCGTCGTCGGTCACCACGTTGTGCAGGGTCAGGCGCACGTCCGGGTGGCGGGCGCGGAACTGCTCCACGATCCGCGGCAGCAGGTAGAGGATGGTCGAGCTGTTGGCGGCGATGCGCAGCTCACCGGCGTCCAGGCCGCGCAGGCGGTCGCGGAAGGCCGCCTCCAGGCCGTCCAGCTGCTCCACCAGAGGCTGTGCCATCTCGTACAGCAGCTCCCCTTCCCGGGTCGGGGTCAGGCGTCGGCCGGTGCGTTCCAGCAGCCGCACGCCCAGCTCGCGTTCCAGGGCCTGCAGCTGCAGGGTGATGGCCGGCTGGCTGACGAACAGGGCGTGGGCGGCGCGCGAAACCGAGCCCAGGCGGACCGTCTGGCAGAACGCCCGCAGCGGCTTGAGACGGTCGGATTTGTAGGAAAAACGCGGACTTGTGTGCGGCGCCACGGGTGGTTGCAGCTGCGTATGAGTTCAACTTATGTATCACATTGACAAAACTGCTTTGTCAAATACGACGCGGTGCAGCACGTTGGACTCCCACACGGAGCACAGGAGTCCACCATGTCCGCTACCGCCGCCGCCATTCCGGGCCGTCCCGTCCAGCCGCCCCGTACCGCCGCGTCGCGCGCCGCGGGCCTGACCCTCACCGAGCGGGTGGCCGGCCAGGAGCAGGTCCTGCCGGCGCCGCTGCTGGGGCTGCTGGTGTCCCTGCACCGGGCCATCGAGCCGGGCCGCCGCGAGCGCCTGGCCGCCCGCCGCGAGCGCCAGGCCTTCTACGACGCCGGTGGCCTGCCCGACTTCCGCCAGGACACCGCGCACATCCGCGCCGGCGACTGGAAGGTCGCGCCGATCCCGGCCGCCCTGCAGGACCGCCGCGTCGAGATCACCGGGCCGACCGACCCGAAGACGGTGATCAACGCGCTCAACTCCGGCGCCAACTGCTACATGGCCGACTTCGAGGACGCGACCTCGCCGACCTGGCGCAACCTGCTGACCGGCCAGCGCGCCCTGGCCGCCGCGGTCGCCGGCACCCTGGCCTTCGAGGGCGCCAACGGCAAGCAGTACCGGCTGCGCCCGTTCGAGGAGCAGGCCGTGCTGATCGTGCGCCCGCGCGGCTGGCACCTGGACGAGAAGCACGTGCGCATCGACGGCGAGCCGATGTCCGGCGGCCTGTTCGACATGGCCGTGTTCGCCTGGCACAACGCCCGCGCCCTGGCCGGGAAGGACCGCGGCCCGTACTTCTACCTGCCCAAGCTGCAGTGCATGGAGGAGGCCGAGCTGTGGGAGGCCGCCCTGTCGCACGTGGAGGCCTTCCTGGGCCTGCCGCACGGGCAGATGAAGGTCACCGTGCTGATCGAGACGCTGCCGGCGGCCTTCGAGATGGACGAGATCCTGTACGCCCTGCGCGACCGCATCGCCGGCCTGAACTGCGGCCGCTGGGACTACATCTTCTCCTACCTGAAGACCTTCCGCGCCCACCCCTCGCGGGTGCTGCCCGAGCGCGGGCAGGTGACCATGACCCAGCCGTTCCTGAAGGCCTACTCGGAGCTGCTGATCCGCACCTGCCACCGCCGCGGCGCCCACGCCATGGGCGGCATGGCCGCGCAGATCCCGATCAAGGACGACCCGGAGGCCAACGAGCAGGCCCTGGCGCGGGTGCGTGCCGACAAGCTGCGCGAGGTCACCGCCGGCCACGACGGCACCTGGGTGGCACACCCGGCGCTGGTGCCGGTGGCACGCGAGGTGTTCGACGCGCACATGCCCACGCCCAACCAGCACCACGTGCTGCGCGAGGACGTGCAGGTCGGCCGCGACGACCTGGTCCGCACCCCGCCGGGCACCATCACCCGCGCCGGCTTCGAGAACAACGTCGAGGTGTGCGTGCGCTATCTGGCCGCGTGGCTGGACGGCAACGGCTGCGTGCCGATCCACCACCTGATGGAGGACGCGGCCACCGCCGAGATCGCGCGCGCCCAGCTGTGGCAGTGGCTGCACCACTCCGACCCGCGCGGCCGCCACCACGCCGGCAGCCCGCTGTTCCTGGCCGACGGCGCGCCGATCGACTTCGCCCTGTTCGAGCGCACCCTGGCCGCGCTGCCGGTGCGCCTGGGCAGCGCCGGGAACCTGCCGGGCGCGGCACGCATCCCCGAGGCCATCGCCCTGCTCGACGAGCTGACCCGCGCCTGCCAGCTGGTCGAGTTCCTGACCCTGCCGGCGTACGCGCGCATCGACTGATCCCACCCGCCGCCGGGCCGTCCGGCATCGCCCCCTTTCCACGGAGACCTGCCATGACCACGCTGAAGACCGCCGAACAGATCCGCCACGAGTGGGAGACCGACCCGCGCTGGGCCGGCATCCGCCGCAACTACACCGCCGAGGACGTGGTGCGCCTGCGCGGCACCATCCCGGTGGAGCACTCCATCGCCCGCATCACCGCCGAGAAGCTGTGGCGCTACCTGCACGAGATGGACTTCGTCAACGCGCTGGGCGCCCTGACCGGCAACCAGGCCATGCAGCAGGTCAAGGCGGGGCTCAAGGCGATCTACCTGTCCGGCTGGCAGGTGGCCGCCGACGCCAACCTGGCCGGGCAGATGTATCCGGACCAGTCGCTGTACCCGGCCGACTCGGTGCCGGCGGTGGTCAAGCGCATCAACAACACCCTGCTGCGCGCCGACCAGCTGCACCACGCCGAGGGCGACGACAGCATCGACTTCCTGCAGCCGATCGTGGCCGACGCGGAGGCCGGTTTCGGGGGCGTGCTCAACGCCTTCGAGCTGATGAAGGCGATGATCGAGGCCGGTGCGGCCGGCGTGCACTTCGAGGACCAGCTGGCCTCGGCCAAGAAGTGCGGCCACCTGGGCGGCAAGGTGCTGGTGCCCACCCGCGAGGCCATCGACAAGCTCAACGCCGCGCGCCTGGCCGCCGACGTGATGGGCGTGCCGACCGTGCTGATCGCGCGCACCGACGCCGAGGCCGCCGCCCTGCTCACCTCGGACATCGACGAGAACGACCGCCCGTTCTGCACCGGCGAGCGCACCGTGGAGGGGTACTTCCGCACCCGCAACGGCCTGGAGCAGGCCATCAGCCGCGGCCTGGCCTACGCCCCGTACGCCGACCTGATCTGGTGCGAGACCGGCACCCCGGACCTGGAGTTCGCCCGCAAGTTCGCCGAGGCCATCCACGCCAGGTACCCGGGCAAGCTGCTGGCCTACAACTGCTCGCCGAGCTTCAACTGGAAGAAGAACCTGGACGACGCGACCATCGCCAGGTTCCAGCGCGAGATCGCCGCCTACGGCTACAAGTTCCAGTTCATCACCCTGGCCGGCTTCCACGCCCTGAACTACTCGATGTTCAACCTGGCCTACGGCTACGCCCGCCGCCAGATGAGCGCCTTCGTCGAGCTGCAGGAGGCCGAATTCGAGGCCACCAGGCTGGGCTTCACCGCCGTGCGCCACCAGCGCGAGGTGGGCACCGGTTACTTCGACGCGGTGACCCAGGCCATCCAGCAGGGCCAGTCCTCGACCACGGCGCTGGCCGGGTCCACCGAGGAGGCCCAGTTCCGCGACCGCGCCGCGGCCTGAGCAACCGGCCCGGGTCCGGTCGCCCTTGGGGGAGGGCGGCCGGGCCCGGGCCACTCCCGGGGCCGGGATGGTATGCTGCCGGTTTCCGGGCATGGGACCGGGTCGTGGGAGCCGCTGGATGCCGAGGGACGGCGTAGCGCAGACCACCCGCCAGGGGGAGCACGGCACGGCGCCCACCGGCGCCGGTACGTGCCTGTCTGCGTCCGAAATGGAGCTTTTTGCCGCCGTGGGCCGGGAACGGGCCACGGCCGAGGGCGAGCGCCTGTTCCGCCGCGGCGACCCGGGGCGGCTCATGTACGTGCTGCTGGAGGGCCAGGTCGACCTGGATTTCGGCAACGACCTGGCGCTCAAGCGGCTGGGCCCGGGCGAGTTCTTCGGCGAGCTGGGGCTGCTGATCGGCGACCACACCCGCAGCGCCGACGCCCGCGCCGCCACCCCCGGCCGCCTGCTGGAACTGGGACCGGAAGGCTTCGAGCGGCTGGTCGAGCGCGACCCGGCCGCGATCGCCCGCTTCCTGCGCCGCGCCATCAGCCGGGTGGTGCTCAACGAGCAGGACCTGATCCGCCAGCTGCGTCGCCGCAACCAGGACCTGGAGACGGCCCTGGAGAACCTCTACGCCACCACCCACCAGCTCAACCAGACCGAAGAGCTGATCCGCATCGACGAGCTGACCGGCCTGTACAACCGCCGCGGCCTGACCCTGCACCTGCAGGAATGCCGGAGCCTGGGCGTGCGTGGCAGCATGGGCCTGCTGCTGGTGGACTGCGACCGCTTCAAGCAGATCAACGACGACCACGGCCACCTGGTGGGCGACCGCGTGCTGCAGAACATCGCCGGCATCCTGCGCTCGGTGGCCGGCCCGGACGACGTGCCGTGCCGGCTCGGCGGCGACGAGTTCTGCCTGCTGGTCGCGGCCCGCGCCGCCGAGGACGTGGTCCGCTACACCGAGTTCGTGCTCGGCACCACCCGCAACCTGATGCGCATGCAGCAGGCCGTGCCCACCATCTGCCCGGTAAGCGTGGGCGCCTGCCTGGTGGACCTGGCCGAGGACTGGAACGACTGGTACGCGCGTGCGGACGCGGCGCTGTACCAGGCCAAGCGCAGTGGCGGAAACTGTGCCTACTGGATGGACGGCGGAGTGCTCGCCATCGACTGAAGGGGTGCCACGCATGCTGGAGAGGCCTCGCCAGGATGCCGTCGAACCGCGGCTGCAGACCCTGCTGCTGACCGACCTGTGCGATTCGACCGCGGTGATCGAACGCCTCGGCGACGTGGCCGCCGCCCGCCTGTTCCGCGACCACGACCGCCTGGTGTTGCAGCTGCAGCAGCGTTGGCGCGGCCGTCTCATCGACCGCTCCGACGGCCTGTTCCTGCTGTTCGACCGCCCGGTGGACGGCCTGGGCTTCGCCCTGGACTACCAGCGCGGCCTGGGGCCGCTGGGCAAGCCGTACGGCGTGCAGCTGGCCGCGCGCGCCGGCCTGCACGTGGGCGAGGTGGTGTTCTGGACCAACGACGAGGCGGCCGTGCGCGATGGCGCCAAGCCGGTGGAGGCCGAAGGCCTGGCCAAGCCGGTGGCCGCGCGCCTGATGGCCATGGCCCGCCCGGGCCAGATCCTGCTCTCGCCCACCGCCGAGGCCATGGCCCGCCGCGCGGCGGGCGAGCTGGGCGCGGAGCTCGCGGGGCGCCTGGTGTGGAAGAGCCACGGCCGCTGGCGCCTGAAGGGAGTGCCCGCCCCCTTGGAAGTGCACGAGGTGGGCGAGGCCGGCCAGGCCCCGCTCAAGGCGCCCCGGCCGGCCGCGGCCAAGGCCTGGCGCGACGTCCCGCTGTGGCGGCGTCCGGCCATGCTCGCCGTGCAGGTGCTGGCCGCGGTGGCGCTGGGCATCGCGGCCTGGCTGCTGACCCGGCCCGAACCGGCCATCGCCTTCGCCGAGCGCAGCTGGGTGGTGCTGGGCGACCTGCACAACACCACCGGCCGCCCGGTCCTGGACAAATCGGTGGAGCAGGCCCTGCGCCTGAGCCTAGGGCAGTCGCGTCATGTCAATGTGCTGTCCGACCAGAAGGTGCGCGACACGCTGGCACGCATGCGCAAGTCCCCGGACACGCCAATCGACCGTGACCTCGCCGCCGAGATCGCAATCCGCGACGGTGCGTGGGGGGTGATCCTGCCGACGGTATCAGAGGTGGGAGGGCGCGTGCACGTGACACTGGAGCTGGTGGAGCCGCGCACCCGGGAGGTGCTGTACGCGGCGTCGGCGGCCGGGGATGGACTGGATTCGGTCCTGGCCTCGGTGGACAAGGTGGCTTCGGACCTGCGTGAGCGGCTGGGCGAGACGCGCCGATCGCAGGCCCGGGACTTCAAACCGCTTCCCCGGGTGGCGACGGCGAGCCTGGATGCCCTCCATGCCTATGCACTTGGGCAGGAGGCGTACGCGCAGGGCAATTTCGTCCAGGCGGCGGATTCGTACCGGCGCGCGATAGAGCTGGATCCGGACTTCGCACTGGCCCACATCGGCCTCATGCGGGCGTACAACGCGCTCGACCAGCTTCCCCGGGGTGTGCCGCACCTGCGCCGCGCCCAGGCCCTGCGCGACGGCCTGGCCAGCCGCGAGCAGATGTACCTGGATGCGTGGGGTGTACAGGTGGATGATCCTGGGCGGGCCGCGGATGCCTGGATGCTTGTGGCGCGGGCCTACCCGGACTTCTTCCAGGCCCATGCCAATGTGGCCTATGCGCTCGAGGTGCGGAACCAGCATGCCGAGGCGTTGCCGTATGCCGTCCGCGCGGCGGCGCCGCAGAGCGAGTTCGCGCCCCTGTCGATGGAGCTGCTGGGCCGGGTGCAGATGGTTCTGGGCGAACGCAAGGCTTCATACGATGCGCTTGTGGCGGCCAGCCGGCGCGGGGTGGCAACGGCACAGGCATGGCTCGCGGTCTGGCATGCGCTGGGTGACGACTTCGAGGCGGCCGAAGCGGCGTGGCCCGCGGATGGGCAGCTCAAGCAGACCCTGTTCGAACGGGTTTCGATCTATCTGGACCAGCGGAAGTGGGATGCCGCCCGGATGGAGGCCGCGCGCGTGCGAACCCGTGCGTCGGCTGATGGGCCGCGTGCGCGCCAGAGTCTGATGCCGGGAGCAGTGGTGGCGTGGGCGCTGGGTGACCATGCCGCCGCGCGGAAAGGAGTGGACGAGATTGTGGAGGCCGCACTGGCAGCCGTGGTCCGCCCGGACAATGCAATGGACCAGCGCGACGATGCAGCGCTGGCACTGTACGGTGCCATCCTCGGGTTGCGCATGGGCCAGCGGGGGCCAGCGCGGCGCGTGCTGGAGGTGATCGAAGCCCGGCCGAAACTGGCCGCGGTGCAGCCGGTGAATGCGCTGCTGGCGGTCGTCCATGCGCGGTTGGCGCTGCTGGACGGCCAAGCGGAGAAAGCACTGGCGGCATTGGACACCATCAAGGACGGCACCGAGCCAATGCAGGCCTACGTGGCGAGGATGGAGGCCCATCTGGCCCTGGGTGACGTCAAAGCCGCCGCCGCCCAGGCCGGCTGGCTTGCCAGGAATCGCGCCCTGGCGTATGCCGAATACGGATGCGCCTGGTGCCAGCAGGCCATGAACGTGGTTGATGCGCGGCTGGCCGCGCTCAATGCCCGGGATCTGGAGGACCCGGAACAGGCGCCGCGCGTCGGCGAACGGATGCGCTCGCCGCCCGCGCGGGTACTGGCGGCCGCGGCTGTCCCCTAGTCCGCAGCGCCGGTATCCAGCTGGATCGGCTGCATGGCCAGGGCCGAGGTGAGCGAGGCCCGTATTTCATCACGCGCGGCCGCGATGGCCTCCTTGGGCGCAAGCTGCCGCACCTTCAGCTGGCGCTTCAGCGTGGCCAGGTCGTCGGCATTGGCCTGATGCCCGGCCTGGATCAGGGCAGCGGCCGGGTCCCGGGCAAACAGGTCGCGGAACTGGTCGTCGCTGGCCAGCAGTTCCAGAAGGCGATCGGCAACCTCGGGCGTGAGCGGGGCCGGTCGGCCCCCGGGATTCTGGTTCGACATGGCGATTCCCCCTTGCCAGCGTGGCTGGGGGAGCTTACAGGAGCAAACGGGTTTTGGGGGGGCGCGAATGCGCGTGCGTCGCTGCAAGGTGGTCTGTTTCGAGCCGCGGGAAGAGGCCGTCTTCGACCTCGAAGGGCTGTTGGCCGGTGGTGACGGCGTGGCGCACCGCCGCCGCTGGCTGGCACTGGCGCCGCACCTGGGCCGGGAGGTCGAGGTTGATGCCGCGGCGCGTGATGCGCTGGCCGAGCTCAGCCCGGAACGCTGGGTCGAGGCCGATGTGCTGCCGAAGCCCGTCCGCCAGGTGCTCCCGGCCCTGCTGGAGGTGGGACTGGCCATCAGTGACGCCCCCGGACACGCGCACATGCGGGCGCGTGACGAGGCGCTGCGCGCGACCTGGTGGCATCCCATGGCGGCGCTGGCCCACGGTCTGACCCGTTGGAGCGATGTGGACACCACCGTGGCAATGCGCCAGGCCGGCACGGAAACGGCCACGCAGTTGCGGAGGTTGCTGGGGCCGCCCCCGCCGGAGCGTATCGTCCCTCCGCACGCGGGCGATGCGGTGCCGCTGCCGCCCCCGGCGGAGACGTCCTTCGACCGGCTTCTGCGGCGCCGGGTCACCTGCCGCAACTTCGACCAGGCACGCCCGCTCCCCCTGTCCCTGCTGTCGCAGGTGCTGCACCGCGTGTTTGCCGCGCAGGGGCAGGTCCGCGTGACCACGGACACCGTGTTCCTCAAGAAGAACAGCCCGTCCGGAGGTGGCCTGCATCCGGTGGAGGCCTACCTGATCGTGCGCAGGGTCGATGGACTGGACAGTGGGCTGTACCACTACGATCCGGTGTCACATGTGCTGCGTCGGCTCCCCGATCCGGAAGAACCGCTGGATGGATTGGTGCTGCGGGCTTTGGCCGGCCAGACATGGTTTGCCGGTGCGCATGTACTGGCGGCGATGGCACCACGCTATGCGCGCAACTTCTGGAAATACCGCCACCACGCCAAGGCTTACCGTGCGGTGGTGATGGAGGCCGGCCACTTGTCACAGACGCTGTACCTGTCCGCCACCGAGGCAGGGCTTGCGGCCTACGTGACCTGCGCGATCAACGAGGCATGTCTGGACGCGGTGTTTGGCCTGGATCCCATGAACGAGGGCGTGCTGGCCATCTGCGGATTCGGCTGGCGCGCTCCGGTCATGGAGACCATGGAACTGGACCCGCAGGGCGCCGTCTGGGAGCCGTGAGGCGCGGCCGTTGCCGCGGGTGCCTTCAGCCTTCGCCGGCCGGGTCCGGCACGCGGTAGCCCAGCGCCTCGGCAAGGTGCGCGGTGGCGATGGCCTCGCTGCCCTCCAGGTCGGCGATGGTGCGGGCCACGCGCAGGGCGCGGTGCAGGCCGCGCGCGGTCAGGCGCAGGCGTTCGACGGCCTTTTCCAGCAGCGTCTGGTCGGCGCCGGAAAGGCGGCAATGCCGGGCCAGCGCGGCCGTGTCCAGATGGGCGTTGAGGGCGCCACGGGCCTGCTGGCGGGCGCGTGCCGCCTCCACCCGGGCGCGGATGGCGGCGCTGGGTTCGCCGGGCGGGGCGTCCGGGCGCAACGCCGCCGGCGGCAGCCGCGCCATGTGCAGGTGCAGGTCGATGCGGTCCAGCAGCGGCCCGGAGATGCGGTCGCGGTAGCGGCGGACCATGTCCGGGGTGCAGCGGCAGCGGCCGGACGGATCGCCGGCCCAGCCGCACGGGCAGGGGTTCATCGCCGCCACCAGCTGGAAGCGGGCCGGAAACTCGACGCTGCGTCCGGCGCGGGAGACGGTGATGCGGCCGGACTCCAGCGGCTCGCGCAGCACCTCCAGGGCGGCGCGGCTCCATTCCGGCAGCTCGTCCAGGAACAGCACGCCGTTGTGCGCCAGCGAGATCTCGCCCGGGCGCGGCGGGCTGCCGCCACCGGCCAGGGCCACGGCGCTGGCGCCGTGGTGCGGTGCGCGCCAGGGGCGCTGGCGCCAGCGCGCCGGGTCCACGCCGCGGCCGCTGACCGAGGCCACCGCGGCGGTCTCCAGCGCCTCCTCCTCGCTGGCCTCCGGCAGCAGGCCGGGCAGGCGCGAGGCCAGCAGGGTCTTGCCGCAGCCGGGCGGGCCGCACATCAGCAGGTGGTGGCCGCCGGCGGCGGCGATCTCCAGCGCCCGTCGCGCCTGCGCCTGGCCGCGCACGTCGGCCATGTCCGGCACCGCCGCGGCGGCTGCGGCGGGGGCGGCCACGGCGCGTGGCAGCGCCTGGCCGCGCAGCCCGGCGCAGGCCTCCAGCAGGGTGCGCGCGGTGTAGGTCTCCGCCCCGCGCACCAGTGCCGCCTCGGCGCCGCTGGCGGCCGGCACCACCAGGCGGCGGCCGGCGCGCGCCGCGGCCACGGCGGCCGGCAGCACGCCGTCCACCGGGCGCAGTTCGCCGGTCAGGCCCAGCTCGCCGAGGAACTCGCAATCGGCCAGGGCGTCGCGCTCGATCTGGCCGCTGGCGGCCAGGATGCCCAGGGCGATGGGCAGGTCGAAGCGGCCGCCGTCCTTGGGCAGGTCGGCCGGCGCCAGGTTGATGGTGATGCGCCGCTGCGGGTAGACGAAATGGGCGCAGAGGATCGCCGCGCGCACCCGGTCGCGCGCTTCGCGTACCGCCGCGGCCGGCAGGCCGACGATCTGGGTGGAGGGCAGGCCGCCGGACAGGTGGACCTCCACCTGCACGGGCGGGGCGTGGATGCCGGCACGGGCGCGGCTGTGCACCAGCGCCAGGCCCATGGCCCGGGCGTCAGTGCGGGGCGGCGTCGCCGGAACCGCGCAGCCGCGCTTCCAGCGCCTCCACCGTCCGTTCCAGCGCCTCCAGCTTCTCGCGGGTGCGCAGCAGCACCGCACGCTGGACGTCGAACTCCTCGCGGGTCACCAGGTCCAGCCGCGCCAGCCCGGCCTGCAGCACGCCGCGGAAACCGGCCTGCAGTTCCTCGCCCGACTCGCGCAGGCCCGGCGGCAGCAGCTCGCCGAGGCGGCGGGCCAGGTCGTCGATGTGCTTGGGGTCGATCATGGGATCCTCCGGTGGACAGACAGTGTGCGCCGGAGGCGCGGGGCGCGGCATCGGGCCGCCGGGCTGGGCGCCGTCGGAAATCTCCGAGCGCGGGGCCTCATTGGACCGGAAGGCGCATCCGCGTGGCAAGCGCCGCACGGTATCCTTTTCCGGTCTGCATCCGTGGGAGAGTGCCGGAATGAAGATGGTCATGGCCGTGATCAAGCCGTTCAAGCTGGACGACGTGCGCGAGGCGCTGGCCAGCATCGGCATCGCCGGCATCACCGTCACCGAGGTCAAGGGCTTCGGCCGGCAGAAGGGCCACACCGAGCTCTACCGCGGTGCCGAGTACGTCGTGGACTTCCTGCCCAAGGTGAAGATCGAGGTCGCGGTCACCGACGAGCAGGTCGAGGACGTGGTCGAGGCCATCGTCAAGGCGGCGGCCACCGGCAAGATCGGCGACGGCAAGGTGTTCGTGTACGACCTGGGCCGGGTGGTGCGCATCCGCACCGGCGAGCTGGACGCCGACGCGCTGTGAGGCGGCGCACCCGCGGGCCGCGCCTGGCCCGGGTCAGGCGGTGCGGCCCTTGAAGCGGTGGTAGAAGCGCTTCCAGGCGTCGCGCACCGCGGTCACCCAGCGCGGCGCGGCCACCACCGAGGCGTGGCGGCCGGCCAGGGCGCGGCCGGTGATGCGCTGCTCGATCTTCAGCACGTTGGCCAGGTCGCTGCGGCGCAGCTCGCGCAGCAGCGGGGCGTGGCGCAGCCAGCGCGGTACCCGCAGCGCGGCGGTGTAGTCCAGCAGGACCACGCGCTCGCCGTCCACCAGCACGTTGGCCGGATGCAGGTCGTTGTGGGTGTAGCCGTGGGCGTGCAGGCCGGCCAGCGCGCCGCGCAGGCGGCGGAAGGTGCCGTCGTCCACCTGGCCTTCGGACAGCGGCCGGCCGGGCACGAACTCCATGGCCAGGGCCAGCCCGCCGACGCGGCCCATCAGCCGCGGCGCGTGCCGCCAGCCGCGCAGGCGGCGCAGGGTGCGTGCCTCGCGGCGCACCAGCATGCGCGCCAGCGGCGCCAGCGGGGTGCGGCGGTAGCGGCCGTAGTCCTTCACCACGGCCGGCACGCCGTGCATGGGCAGCAGGTACACGTCCGGCTCGAGCAGGCGCTCGCCTCGCTTGAGCACGCGCGTGGTGGCGTCTTGAGCCGGCATGCGCACCGGCAGCGACAGCGTGTTCATCGGCTTGGGGGCGCCGTCCCGCAGGACGGCGGTCGGCTGTGGGGGAGGGGGAGCCTAGGCCCGCGCCGGCGCGCGGAAAACCCCGGCGATCGCCCACTGCGTTGCAGGGGCGATAACATTCTCCTAACGGGCTGTTAAACAGGGCCTGTGCGGGGCGTCCGGGAAGGTCCCGCCGGTGGGCTGCCGTTCAGCCTCGGGCGCCTTCCAGGGCCTCGGCCATGAACGGCGGGGTCGCCAGCGCGCCCCGGTGCAGGGCGGCGGTGTAGTAGCGGGTGGCGAACGGCTTGGCCTCGGCCGCGGCCTCGCGGAAGCCGAAGTCCCGGCCCTTGCGCGCGAGGGTCACGCTCCACCAGCCGGTCGGGTAGCACGGCTGCGGGAACGGCAGGGTCTTGAAGCTGGAAAAGCCGGCCTTGGCCATCTCCGCGCGCATGGCGCGGATCAGCTCCAGCTGCGCCAGCGGCGACTCGCTCTGCTGGACCAGGATGCCGTCGTCCTTCAGGGCGCGGAAGCAGCTGGCGTAGAAGGCCTTGTTGAACAGGCCCTCGGCCGGGCCGACCGGGTCGGTGGAGTCCACGATCACCACGTCCACGCTGCCGGCCGGGCAGTTGGCCATGTAGGCCACGCCGTCGTCGAACAGCAGCTCGGCACGCGGGTCCGCATTGGATTCGCACAGCTCCGGGAAGTACTTCTCGGCCATGCGCGTGACCTGCTCGTCGATGTCGCACTGGGTCGCGCTGGCCACGCCCGGGTGCTTGAGCACCTCGCGCAGGGTGCCGCAGTCGCCGCCGCCGATGATCACCACCCGCTTCGGCTCCGGATGGGTGAACAGCGCCGGGTGGCTGATCATCTCGTGGTACAGGAAGTTGTCGCGGCTGGTGAGCATCACCGCGCCGTCGATCAGCATCAGGTTGCCCCAGTCGGTGGTCCTGTAGATCTCGATCTTCTGGAACGGCGACTGCACCTCGTCGAGCTTGGCCTCGATCCGGTAGCCGATGGCCGAACCGGTCGGCCCGAAATGCTCGATGTACCAGTTGTCCTGGGTGCTCATGGCGGTCCTCGTGGGGCGGGCGGGCGCCGGCCGCGGCGGCGGTGGCGGGGCCCGTGGGGAAAAGGCGCGCATTGTAACGGAGCGGGGGCCGCGGCAGCGGTAGAATGCGCCTCCTTTTCCCGAGCCGAGCCCCGCCCGATGAGCGACTGGTCCGTCGACCGCGCCCGCGCCACCTGGTCCATCCCGTACTGGTCCGACGGTTACTTCGACGTGGCCGACGGCGCGATGCAGGTGCTGCCGCGCGGCCCCGGCGGCCCGCGCCTGGCGCTGCCGCGGCTGGTCGAGGACGCCCGCGCGCGCGGCATGAAGCTGCCGCTGCTGCTGCGCTTCCCGGACATCCTCGGCGACCGCCTCGGCCGGCTCCAGGACGCCTTCGCCACGGCCATGGCCGAGACCGGCTACCGCGGCGGCTACACCGCGGTCTACCCGATCAAGGTCAACCAGCACCGCGGCGTGGCCGGCACCCTGGCCGCGCACGCCGGCGAGGGCTTCGGCCTGGAAGCCGGCAGCAAGCCGGAGCTGATGGCGGTGCTGGCGCTCTCGCGCCCGGGCGGCCTGGTGGTGTGCAACGGCTACAAGGACCGCGAGTACATCCGCCTGGCGCTGATCGGGCGCAAGCTGGGCCTGGAGACCTTCATCGTCATCGAGAAGCCCTCCGAGCTGCGCCTGGTGATGGAGGAGGCGCGCGCGCTGGGCGTGGAGCCGGGCCTGGGCGTGCGCATGCGCCTGGCCAGCCTGGGTGCCGGCAAGTGGCAGAACAGCGGCGGCGACAAGGCCAAGTTCGGCCTGTCCCCGCGCCAGCTGCTGGACCTGTGGAAGACCCTGCGCGACACCGGCATGGGCCACTGCCTGCAGCTGCTGCACTTCCACATGGGCTCGCAGATCTCCAACGTGCGCGACATCGCCAACGGCATGCGCGAGGCGGTGCGCTACTTCAGCGAGCTGTCGCGCCTGGGCGCGCGCATCCGCTACATGGACGTGGGCGGCGGCCTGGGCGTGGACTACGAGGGCACCCGCTCGCGCAGCTACTGTTCGATCAACTACGGCCTGGTGCAGTACGCCACCAACATCGTCCTGCCGCTGGCCGACGTGTGCGCCGAGCAGGGCCTGCCGCCCCCGCGCATCGTCACCGAGTGCGGGAGGGCCATGACCGCGCACCACGCGGTGCTGGTGGCCAACGTCACCGAGGTGGAGAAGGCGCCGGAGGGCCGCGTGCCCGACCCGCACGACGACGAGCCGGCGGTGATCCGCCACCTGCGCGAGCTGCACGCGGACCTGGACCGGCGCCCGCCGCTGGAGCTGTTCCACGAGGCCCAGCACTTCCACGCCGAGGGCCTGGCCGCCTACACCCTGGGCCAGATCGACCTGCCGCAGCGGGCGCGGGTGGACGACCTGTTCTATGCGGTGCTCAACGGCGTGCGCGCGCGCCTGGACATCAGCGAGCGCGCCCACCGCGCCGCGCTGGACGAGCTCAACGAGCGCCTGGTGGACAAGTACTTCGTCAACTTCAGCGTGTTCGAGTCGGTCCCCGACGTGTGGGCCATTGACCAGGTGTTCCCGATCGTGCCGATCGAGCGCCTGGACGAGGCGCCGGACCGCCGCGGCGTGATCGCCGACATGACCTGCGACTCGGACGGCACCATCAAGACCTACGTGGAGAACGGCGGCCTGGACGCCTCGCTGCCGCTGCACCCGGTGCGCCCCGGCGAGAGCTACCGCCTGGGCTTCTTCATGGTCGGCGCCTACCAGGAGATCCTGGGCGACATCCACAACCTGTTCGGCGACACCGACGCGGTGGAGGTGCGCCTGGCCGCGGACGGCGGCTACGAGCTGACCCAGCAGCGCCGCGGCGACACCACCGACATCATGCTCGACTACGTGGGCTACCGCCTGGACGACCTGCGTGCGGTCTACGCCCAGCGCGTGCACGACGCCGGACTGCCGCGCAAGGAGGCGCTGGCGATCGCCGCCACCCTTGAGGCCGGCCTGACCGGCTACACGTACCTGTCGGACGAGCCGCTGGTCTGAGCCGGCGGCCTCAGCCGCGGAACACCTGGAAGCCGGCGAAGCTCTGCGTGACCGGCATGATCTCCAGGCGGTTGATGTTCAGGTGCGGCGGCAGGGTGGCCACGTAGTAGATCTGCTCGGCGATGTCCTCGGCTGACATCGGGTTGGCGTCCCTGTACAGCGCGTCCGAGGCTGCCTGGTTGCCGTGGGTGCGCACCAGGGTGAACTCGGTGTGGGCCATGCCCGGCTCGATGGTGGTCACGCGCACGCCGGTGCCGTGCAGGTCGCTGCGCAGGTTCAGCGAGAACTGGCTGACGAAGGCCTTGGTGCCGCCGTAGACATTGCCGCCCGGGTACGGGTACACGCCGGCCACCGAGCTGATGTTGATGATCGCGCCGCGCCGCTCGATCAGCTTCGGCAGCAGGCGGTGGGTCAGCGTCACCAGCGCGGTGACGTTGGTGTCGATCATCGTGCGCCAGTCCTCCAGGCTGGCCTGCTGCGCCGGGGCGGTGCCCAGCGCCAGGCCGGCGTTGTTGACCAGCACGTCGATCCCGGCGAAGGCCTCCGGCAGCGCCGCCAGCGCGGTGTCCATGGCCGCGGCGTCGCGCACGTCGAACACCGCCGGGTGCACGCGGTCCGCGCCCAGCTCGTCCACCAGCGCCTGCAGGCGCTCGCCGCGGCGGCCGGTGGCCACGACCTTCCAGCCGCCGGCGACGAAGCGGCGGGCGGCGGCCAGGCCGAAGCCGGAGGTGGCACCGGTGATGAAGGCGGTACGGGTCATCGGATCGGGCTCCTGATGCGGGAAGGGGGCGGGAAGGGGAACGCCGGCCCGGGCGGGCGGTCACTGGACCTTGATGGCCACCGCGGGCAGGCCGCCGTCGGCCAGGCGCTGCTTGGCCTCGGCCAGCTCGCTGGCGCTGCTGTACGGCCCCATGCGCACGCGGTACACGGTGCGGCCGTTGGCCTGGCCGGATTCCACGCGCGCGCTCAGGCCGAGCATGGCGATGCGCGCCTTGACCTGCTCGGCGTCCGCGGAGGCGCCGAAGGCGCCGGCCTGGAGCAGGTAGCGGGCCTCGCCGGCAGGGGCGGGCGCGGGCGCGGCCGGCGCGGCGGCGGACGCCACCGCTTCCTGGCCCGCCTCCGGCGCGGGCGCCACCGGCACCGGCATCGGAGTGCGGCCCTCCAGCGCGTCGCGGGCGCGACGGGCCTCTTCCTGCTCGCGGCGGGCCTGCTCCTCGCGCGCGCTGGCGGCCAGTTCGGCGTCGCTCATGCGCACCTCGTTGCCGGGCAGCACGGTGTAGAAGTCGTACTGCGGGCGTTCCGGCTCGGCCGGCGCGGGCGCCGGCAGGTCGGCGATGGCCTCGGTGTCGGCCACCGGCGGCGGTTCGGCGTCGGGGTCGGCGCGCGGGCCGAAGCGCACGAAGCCGTCGCCGTCGCGCTTGAACGTGCCGGGCAGGGCCAGGAACAGCACCGCGCCGATGGCCAGCCCGACCACCAGCCAGACCCACGCCGGACGGCCGCTGCCGCCGTTGCGCCGGGCCTGGGACTTGCCTCGTCTTGCCGCCATTGACCGACCTCTCCGTTACATCCGCTCGGGCGCGCTCACGCCCAGCAGGCCGAGTCCGTTCGCGAGCACCTGCCCGGTGGCCCGGGCCAGGGCCAGGCGCGCGTCGCGCAGCCCCCCGTCCTCCACCAGCACCGGCGTGGCCGCATACCAGGTGTGGAAAGCATAGGCCAGTTCGCGCAGGTACTGGGCGATCTGGTGCGGCTCCAGCGCCTGGCCGGCGGCCTCCACCACCTCCGGGAAGCGCGACAGCTCGACCATCAGCTCGACCGAGCCCGCGTCGTCCAGCAGGCCCAGCTGCTGCAGGGCGCGGTTCTGGTTCCACTCGTAGCCCTTCTCCGCGGCCTGTCGGAACAGCGCGCACACGCGGGCGTGGGCGTACTGCACGTAGTAGACCGGGTTGTCGTTGCTCTGCTGGCGCGCCAGGTCGATGTCGAACACCAGCTGCGAGTCGGGCTTGCGCGCGATCAGGAACCAGCGCGTGGCATCGCGGCCGGCCTCCTCGATCAGGTCGCGCAGGGTCACGTAGCTGCCGGCGCGCTTGGACAGCTTCACCTCCTGGCCGCCGCGCATCACCGTGACCATCTGGTGCAGCACGTACTCCGGCCAGCCCTGCGGGATGCCCACGTCCAGCGCCTGCAGGCCGGCGCGCACGCGCGCCAGCGAGCCGTGGTGGTCGGCGCCAAGCTCGGTGATGGCGCGCTCGTAGCCGCGCTGCCACTTGCTCAGGTGGTAGGCCACGTCCGGCACGAAGTAGGTGTACGTGCCGTCGGACTTGCGCATCACGCGGTCCTTGTCGTCGCCGAAGGTGGTGGTGCGCAGCCACAGCGCGCCGCCCTCCTCGTAGGTGTGGCCCTTGGCGACCAGCTGCTGCACGGTCTCCTCGACCTTGCCGTCGCGGTACAGCGAGCTTTCCAGGAAGTAGACGTCGAAGTCCACGCCGAAGGCGGCCAGGTCGTGGTTCTGCTCGTTGCGCAGGTAGGCCACGGCGAAGCGGCGGATCGCCTCCAGGTCCTCCGGGTCGCGCGCGCCGGTGACCACGTGGCCCTCGATCTCCACGCTGTCGCCGCGCAGGTAGGCTTCGGCCACGTCCTGGATGTAGTCGCCGTTGTAGGCCTCGGCCGGCCAGCCGGCGTCGCCGGGCTTCAGGCCGCGGGCGCGCGCCTGCACCGAGCGGGCCAGGTTGTCGATCTGCACGCCGGCGTCGTTGTAGTAGAACTCGCGCTTGACGTTCCAGCCGTTGGCCTCCAGCAGGCGCGCCAGGCTGTCGCCGATGGCCGCGGCGCGGCCGTGGCCGACGTGCAGCGGGCCGGTGGGGTTGGCCGAGACGTACTCCACGCCCACGGTGCGGCCCTGGCCGGAGGTGTTGCGGCCGTAGTGGCTGCCGTGGCGCAGGGCCGCGGCCACCTCGCGCTGCCACGCCTGCGGGGCCAGGTGGAAGTTGATGAAGCCCGGGCCGGCGACCTCCACCCTGGCGATGTCGTCGCTGGCCGGCATGGCCTGCACCAGCGCCTGGGCCAGCGCGCGCGGGTTGGTGCGCGCGGCCTTGGCCAGGAGCATGGCCGCGTTGGTGGCGAAGTCGCCGTGCTCGCGGGTCTTGGGCCGTTCGATGACGAAGTCGGGGATGGCCGCGTCGGCCGGCAGGGTGCCGGCGGCGCGCAGCGCTTCGATGCCCTGGGCGACCAGGGCCTGGAGAAGGATCTTCACGGGAGACCGGTTCTGCGGTATTGGCCGGCCATTTTACCCGCTCCGCCGGGGCCGGGCGGCCGGGTCCCGGGCAGGCGGTTCAGACCAGGCCCCGCGCGGCCAGGGACACCGGCTCGCCGTCGCCGACGATGAAGTGGTCCAGCAGGCGCACCTCCACCAGCGCCAGGGCCTGCTTCAGGCGGGCGGTGACCGCGCGGTCGGCGGCCGAGGGCTCGGTGCTGCCGGAGGGGTGGTTGTGGCCGACGATCACCGCCGCGGCGTTGTGGGCCAGGGCCCGGCGCACCACCTCGCGCGGGTGCACCTCGGCCCCGTCGATGGTGCCGTGGAACATCTCCTCGAAGGCCAGGGCGCGGTGGCGGTTGTCCAGGAACAGCACGGCGAACACCTCGTGCGGGCGCGGCCGCAGGCGGCGGGCGAAGTAGCGGCCGGCGCTGGCCGGGTCGGTCAGCGCCTCGCCGCGTTCCAGCGCGGCGGCCAGATGGCGGTTGCCCAGCTCCAGCGCCGCGGCCAGCAGGCAGGCGCGGGCCGGCCCCAGCCCGGGCAGGCGCGCCAGCGCCGGGGCCGGGCGGTCGAGCAGGGCGCGCAGCGGCCCGTGCGCGGCCAGCAGCTCGCGCGCGGTCTGCACCGCGTCGCGGCCGCGCAGCCCGGAGCCGAGGAAGATCGCCAGCAGCTCGGCGTCCGACAGCACCGCCGGGCCGCGGGCCAGCAGCTTCTCGCGGGGGCGTTCGGTGGCGGGCCAGTCGCGCAGGCGCATGCCTCCAGCCTGCCGGGGCCGTGGGGCGGCGGGCATCGGCCTGTGGCGGCCTTGGAGTAAGCTGGTGGTTCTGTACCGGTTAGGAAAAGTCCGATCGTGAGTGCCCAGGCAAGCGCCGCGCTGGCGGGACAGAGGATCCTGTTGTGCGTCGGTGGCGGCATCGCCGCCTACAAGGCCCTGGAACTGGTGCGGCGCCTGCGCGACGCGGGGGCCGAGGTGCAGGTGGCGATGACCGCCGGCGCCCAGCAGTTCGTCACCCCGCTCAGCTTCCAGGCCCTGTCGGGCCATCCGGCGCGGACCACCCTGTGGGACACCGCCGCCGAGCAGGCGATGGGCCATCTGGAGCTGGCGCGCTGGGCCGACCGCGTGGTTGTGGCCCCGGCCACGGCCGACCTGCTGGCGCGCCTGGCCCACGGCCTGGCCGACGACCTGGTCACCACCCTGTGCCTGGCCACCGAGGCCCCGCTGAGCGTGGCCCCGGCCATGAACCACCGCATGTGGCGGCACCCGGCCACGCAGGCCAACGTCGGGCTGCTGCGCTCGCGCGGGGTGCAGGTGATCGGCCCGGACGACGGACCGCTGGCCGAGGGCGAATCCGGTCCCGGCCGCCTGGCCGAGCCGGAGGCCATCGTGGCCGCGCTGGCCGGCGGCGCCGTGGCCGCGCCGGCCGCCGCCGGCCCCGGCCTGCTGCAGGGCCTGCGGGTGATCGTCACCGCCGGCCCGACCTACGAGGACCTGGACCCGGTGCGCTACCTGGGCAACCGCAGCAGCGGCAAGATGGGCTTCGCCGTCGCCGCCAGCGCCGCCCGCGCCGGCGCCGAGGTGGTGCTGGTCGCCGGCCCGGTGCAGCTGCCCACACCGCCGGGCGTGCAGCGGGTGGACGTGCGCTCGGCGGTGCAGATGCGCCAGGCGGTGATGGAAGCGCTGCCGGCGGACGTGTACATCGGCGCGGCCGCGGTGGCCGACTACACCCCGCGCAGCTTCTCGCCCAGCAAGATCAAGAAGACCGGCGCCGGCCAGACCCTGACCGTGGAGCTGGTGCGCACCCCCGACATCCTGTCCGAGGTGGCCAGCCGCGAGGACGCCGGCCTGAAGCTGGTGGTCGGCTTCGCCGCCGAGACCGACGACGTGGCCGGCTACGCGCGGCAGAAGCTGGCGGCCAAGCGCCTGGACCTGATCGTGGCCAACCGCGTGGGCGTGCCCGGCTCCGGCTTCGAGAGCGACGACAACGCCATGACCGCGTACTGGAACGGCGGCGAGCGCGAGTTCCCGCCCGGTCCCAAGGTGCGGCTGGCCGACGACCTGGTCGCCCTGATCGCCGAGCGGATGCGCGCATGAACCGGCCCGTCACCCACCGCCTGCAGGTCCGCCTGCTCGACCCCCGTTTCGGCGACAGCTGGCCGCTGCCGGCCTACGCCACCGAAGGAAGCGCCGGCCTGGACCTGCGCGCGGCCATCGAGGCCGACCTGGTGCTGCAGCCGGGCGACGCGGCGCTGGTCCCCAGCGGCCTGTCCATCCACATCGGCGACCCGAACGTGTGTGCACTGGTGCTGCCGCGCTCGGGCCTTGGCCACCGTCACGGCATCGTGCTGGGCAACGGCACCGGGCTGATCGACGCCGACTACCAGGGGCCGCTGCTGATCAGCGTCTGGAACCGGGGCTGCGAGGCCTACACCATCCAGCCGGGCGACCGCATCGCCCAGCTGGTGTTGGCACCAATCCTGCGAGCGGAACTGGAAGTGGTCGATACTTTCGCCGCCAGCGCGCGCGGCGAGGGCGGCTTCGGCCACACCGGCACACGATAGGAAGGGAGAGGCATGGCGAATATGGACGCAGACCGGCCCGGGCTGGACCAACTCAGGCGCAGCACCCCCTGGCTGGCGGCGCTGCTGGTGCTGCTGGCGGCATGGTTCGCCTGGAGCGGCGTGCAGCAGTGGCGCGGGCAGGTGCGGGAGGACCGCCTGGCCCAGGCCCGCGACCAGGCCGTGGCCACCGCCAGCGCGGCCGCCAACGCCCAGGCCGCGCGCCTGGGCGAGCGCCTGCAGGACGAGACCGTGCGGGCCGCGCTGGCCCTGGGCGAGGCCGGGGTCGCGGCCTCGGCGATCACCGCCGGCTGGCCACGGGCCGAGCAGGCCGTGGTGCTGGGCGCGGACCTGGCCGGCGCCTACGGCCAGGCCGCCGAGTTCGGCTACAGCCGCCTGGCGCTGCTGGAGGATGCCCTGAGCCGGGGCCGGCCCGTGGCCGCGGTGGTGCGCGACGACGGCCAGGTGCACCTGGGCGTGGCCGCCCCGGCCGAGCTGGCCGGGGCGCCGGCGGTGGCCTACGTGCGCCTGCCGCTGGACCTGCTGACCGCCGGCTTCGAGCAGGCGCCGCTGCCGGACGGCACCTACCTGGCCCTGCGCCAGGGCAACCACACCGTGTTCGAGCGCGGGCAGACCGCGCTGGCCCGCAGCGCCGACGCGCTGTCGCGGCCGATCGGCGACACCGGCCTGCGCGCCGCCGCGGCGGTGCCGAACGTGGAGCGCGGCCCGGCCGGCCTGGGTGCGGTGCCATGCCTGGTGGTGGCGGTGCTGCTGGTGCTGCTGGCGGCGCTGCTGCTGCTGGCGGCCAGCCCGCTGGCCGCGCGCCTGCTGCGCCGCGGCCCGGTGGCCGCCGCCGCGGAGGCCAGCGACGAGCCCACCTTTGGCGAGGCGCTGCAGCGCGAGGCCGCCGCCGCGCCGCCGCCGCCGGTGCCCGTGCGGGCCGAGGAAACCGTGGTGGAGGTACAAGTGGAACCTGGCATCTTCCGTGCCTATGACATCCGTGGCGTGGTCGGCCGCGAGCTGACCCCGCAGGTGGCCGCGCTGATCGGCCAGGCCATCGGCTCGGTGATGGCCGAGGAGGGCCTGACCGACATCGTGGTCGGCCGCGACGGCCGCCTGTCCGGCCCGGAGCTGGCCGGCGGGCTGATCGAGGGCCTGCGCCGCGCCGGCCGCAACGTCATCGACGTGGGCATGGTGCCCACCCCGGTGGTGTACTTCGCCGCCTACCACCTGCGCGCCGGCAGTGGCGTGGCGGTGACCGGCAGCCACAACCCGCCGGAGTACAACGGCTTCAAGATCGTGGTCGGCGGCCAGACCCTGTCGGGCGAGGCCATCGCCGATCTTTACGCGCGCATCCGCGACGGCCGCCTGCACCAGGCCGCCGAGCCGGGCCGGCTGGCGCAGGAGGACGTGGCCGAGGCCTACATCCGCCGCATCGCCGACGACGTGCAGCTGGAGCGCCCGCTCAAGGTGGTGGCCGACGCCGGCAACGGCGTGGCCGGCGAGATCGCCCCGCGCCTGCTGGAGGCCATCGGCGCCGAGGTGGTGCCGCTGTACTGCGACGTGGACGGCACCTTCCCCAACCACCACCCGGATCCGAGCGAGCCGCACAACCTGCAGGACCTGGTGGAGACGGTGAAGCAGTTCGGCGCCGACCTGGGCGTGGCCTTCGACGGCGACGGCGACCGCCTGGGCGTGGTCACCCGCGAGGGCGCGGTGATCTTCCCCGACCGCCTGCTGATGCTCTACGCCGAGGACGTGCTGCAGCGCAATCCGGGCGCGCTGGTCATCTACGACGTCAAGTGCACCGGCAAGCTGTCGGACCACATCCTGCGCCACGGCGGCAGCCCGCTGATGTGGAAGACCGGCCACTCGCTGATCAAGTCCAAGATGCGCGAGACCGAGGCCGAGCTGGCCGGGGAGATGAGTGGCCACTTCTTCTTCAAGGAGCGCTGGTACGGCTTCGACGACGGCCTGTACTCGGCCGCGCGCCTGCTGGAGATCCTGGCCGGCCGCGAGGAGAGCCCTTCGGAGGTGCTGGGCGCGCTGCCCGACGCCGTGTCCACCCCGGAGATCAAGGTGCCGGTGGAGGACGACCCGCATGCCATCGTGGCGCGCTTCTCGGCCGCGGCGCAGGCGCCGGACGGCCCGTTCGCCGGCGCGCGCCTGACCACCATCGACGGCCTGCGTGCCGACTGGGCCGACGGCTGGGGCCTGCTGCGCGCCTCCAACACCACGCCGGTGCTGGTGCTGCGCTTCGAGGCCGACGACGAGCAGGCACTGGAGCGCATCCGCGCACTGTACCGCGAGCAGCTGCGCGAGCTGCTGCCGGAGGCGAATCTGGAGTTCTGACGCGGGCCGGCCGCCGCGGCCCTACTGCCGCGGCGGGACCCCGCCGGCGGGGGCGGCGGCCGTGGCCCCCGCGTCCGGCGCCTGGCCGGACTTGAGCGCGCGGTAGCGCTGCAGGGTCTGCTCGATCTCCACGTCCAGCGCCGCGCGCTGGCGCTCGAAGCTGCGCTGCAGCGCCTGGTTGTACAGCAGCTGGGCGTGGCGCTCGCGGATGTCGCCGGCCAGCTTGTCCGGCACCTTGCGCCCGCCCAGCTCGTGCTCGCCGGCGGTGCGCAGCAGGGTGACCAGGCCCTCGCGCAGGCTGGTGATGTTGTAGCGTGCGGTCTTGATGCTGTTTTCCACCAGGGTCACGCGCTCGGCGAACACCCGGCGCAGCTCGTCCTCGTTCTGGAACGAGGTCAGCATGGCCTGGTCGGTGCGGCGGCGGGTCTCCTCGGCGGCGGCCTCGGTGCGGCGGCGCGCCTCCTCCTCGGCCTGGGCGGCGCGCTCCTCGGGCGTGAGCGCGCGCTGCACCTGGCCGGTGCGCAGACCGGAGGCGACGCTGATCTCCTCGCGCTCGGCGGTGACGGCCTCCGGTGGCAGGGCGTCGGCGCAGATGCGCTGGCCGTCCTGGTTCCAGCAGTAGAGCTTCTTGGCGGCCGGGACCTTCTGTTGCGCCGCCGCGACCAGCGGGACAAGGAGCAGGCCGGCGGCCCACGATGCCAGCGGCCTTGGATGGATCGGCGTCACGGCAGCACCCCCTTGCTGCTAGTCAGCCTGTCGGTTGGCAGCCGTAGCGTGCCCGGTAGGCCTGCAACGGCTCGCGGTATGCGGCCAGTTTGTCGTTTCCGGCGGCGAATGCAAGCAGGTCGCCCAGCCCGGCCACGGCCACCACCGGCACCCCGGACTCGGCGGCCACGGCCTGGGCGGCCGAGCGGCGGTCCTGCGCGGAGGCGATCTCCTGCCGGTCCAGCGCCACCACGATGCCGGACACCGTGCCGCCGGCGGCGCGGATGATGCCCAGCGCCTCGCGGATGGCGGTGCCGGCGGTGATCACGTCGTCCACCACCAGCACCCGGCGCCCGGCCAGCGGCGCGCCGACCAGGGTGCCGCCCTCGCCGTGGTCCTTGGCCTCCTTGCGGTTGAACGCCAGCGGCAGGTCGCGGCCGCGCCGCGCGTACTCGCATACCAGCGCGGTGGCCAGCGGGATGCCCTTGTAGGCCGGCCCGAACACCAGGTCGAAGTCCAGCCCGGCTTCGTCCACCGCGTCGGCGTAGCAGGCGGCCAGGCCGGCCAGGCGGGCGCCGCTGTCGAAGCGGCCGGCGTTGAAGAAATAGGGCGAGACGCGCCCGGACTTGAGGGTGAACTGGCCGAAGCGCAGCGCGTCGGCCTCCAGGGCCAGCTGCAGGAAGCGGGTGCGGTGGTCGGACATCGGGGGGCGTCGCGGGGAAACGGCCCCATAGGATAGCGGCCGCCGCGCGGGGCCGGGTTCGCGCGCCCGCGCCGCCGGCGGACGCGATCCGGTAGGCTAGCCCTTTGCCACGCCACCAGCTTTCCCGGATGCGCATCATCAGCTTCAACGCCAATGGCGTCCGCTCGGCCGCCAGCAAGGGCTTCTTCGACTGGCTGCGCCTGCAGGACGCGGACGTGGTGTGCCTGCAGGAGACCAAGTCGCAGGAACACCAGCTGGCCGATCCCTGCTACCGCCCCGACGGCCATCACTGCTTCTACCGCGACGCCACCACGAAGAAGGGCTACAGCGGCGTGGCCATCTACGCCCGCCGTGAGCCGGACGAGGTGATCACCGCACTGGGCTGGCCGGAGTTCGACGAGGAGGGCCGCTACATCGAGGCGCGCTTCGGCAACCTCAGCGTTGTCTCGTTCTACATCCCCTCCGGTTCCTCCGGCGAGCCGCGCCAGGCCTTCAAGTACCAGGTGATGGAGTTCCTGGGTCCGATCCTGGAGGGCTGGCTGGCCAGCGGCCGCGACTACGTGCTGTGCGGCGACTGGAACATCGTCCGCTGCCGCAAGGACATCCGCAACTGGACCTCCAACCAGAAGAACTCCGGCTGCCTGCCGCCCGAGCGCGCCTGGCTCAACGGCCTGGTCGGCGAGGACGAGGGCAGCGACGGCACCCCGCCGCGGCCGGGCGGCTGGGTGGACACCTACCGCGTCCTGCACCCGCAGGGCGAGGACTACACCTGGTGGAGCAACCGCGGCGCGGCGCGCGCCAACAACGTGGGCTGGCGCATCGACTACCAGTTCGTCACCCCGTCGCTGGCGCCGCGCCTGCGCGCCTGCTCGATCTACCGCGAACAGCGCTTCTCCGACCACGCGCCGTACACGGTGGACTACGAGGGCGCGCTGCGATGAGCGCCGCCTCCGGCCAGGGCTACCGGGGCTGGGCGGGCATCCGCCGCGCCTTCGGCACGCCCTCGGCCATGACCCTGGCCCTGCTCGGCTTCGGCTGCGGCCTGCCGTTCCTGCCGGTGGCCTCGATGACCCTGTCCACGCGCCTGCGCGACGCCGGCCTGGACCTGGGCAGCATCGGCCTGATCAGCCTGGCCAGCTTCTTCTACCTGCTGAAGTTCCTTTGGGCGCCGCTGATCGACCGCTACCTGTTCGCGCCGCTGGGCCGCTTCGGCCGCCGCCGTTCGTGGCTGCTGGCCGCGCAGCTGGGAGTGATGCTGGGCCTGGGCGCGCTGGCCCTGACCCGCCCGGAGCTGGGCGTGGGGCCGCTGGTGGCCTGGGTGCTGTTCACTTCCTTCGCCGGCGCCACCCAGGACTCGGTGGTGGACGCCTACCGCATCGAGGTCGCCCCGGCCGCGGCGCAGGCCGCGCTGGCGGCCACCTACACCCTGGGCTACCGCATCGGCCTGATCGCCGGCGGCGCCGGCGCGCTGTACCTGGCCGACTTCGGCAGCTGGAAGGCGGCCTACCTGGGGCTGGCCGCGCTGATGGCCCTGCCGGTGGCGGCGACCCTGCTGGGCCGCGAGCCGGTGGCGCCGGAGGCCACGGTGCAGCGCCGGGTGGATTTCCTCGGCGCGTTCTGGCAGCCGTTCTCCAGCTTCTTCGCCAGCAACGGCATCGCCCTGGGCCTGGCGCTGCTGCTGTTCGTGGGCCTGTTCAAGTTCCCCGACCAGGTGATCGGGGTGATGGCCGGGCCGTTCTACCTGGACAGCGGCTACACCAAGGCCGACATCGCCACCGTGTCCAAGCTGTACGGCATCTGGGCCGGCATCGGCGGTGCCTTCCTCGGCGGCCTGTGCGTGGCCGCCTTCGGCTTCCGGCGCATGCTGTTCGTCGGCGCGCTGGGCGTGGCCCTGTCCAACCTGGCCTTCCTGCTGATGGCGCAGTATCCCTCGCAGCTGTGGGCGTTCTACGCGGCCATCACCGCCGACAACGTGGCCCAGGGCTTCGCCGGGACCACGCTGGTGGCCTTCATGTCGTCGTTGACCGACCGCAACTTCACCGCCACCCAGTTCGCCCTGCTGGTGTCGCTGGCCAACCTGCCGGGCAAGTTCGCCGGCGGCGTGTCCGGCTACCTGGTCGAGGCCACCTCGTACTCGACCTTCTTCGTGCTGTCGGCGCTGACCGTGGTGCCGACCCTGGCGCTGCTGGCCTGGCTGTGGCCGCGCATCCGCGAGGCCGAGGCGGGCTGAACCGTCTCGCCTCGGCCGGCGGATCGTGGCAGGCTTGGGACGGACCTGCCGCGGGAGCGCATGCCCATGCCGGAGCTGGTACTGCAGGAGATCGACCCGAGCCTGGCCGAACGCATCCAGCGCGTGGCCAGGGCACGCGGCTGGACGGTGCAGGAGGCCGCGCTGCGGCTGCTGGAGCAGGGTCTGATGGCGGTCGAGCAGGAGGTCGGCAGCGGCCTGGAGACGGACGAGGCCGACGCCCTGGCCGAGGCCATTTCCGCGCTGAAGGACCTGCCCCCGGGCCCGGGGTTCTGAGCGCGGCGCCGCCTCAGCGCTGCAGCAGCGACGACGGTTGCGCGGCGTGCCGCGCCGCGACGGCTGCGCGCGCCGTGCGGCCGGACGCGTGGCGCGCGGCGGCGTCGGCCTTGCGCCGCTCGCGCACGCGCTGGGCGGCGTAGGCCAGGGCCGAAGCCATGATCAGCGTGTAGCCCAGCAGTTCGGTGCATTCCTCGGCGGCGTTCTTGAACACGCGCACGTAGTGCTCGGCCAGCAGGCCGTGCCACAGCGAGGTCATGCCGAACAGGCGCGAGTACACCAGCAGCAGCACCAGGCCCACGGTCATCACCGCGGCCGAGCGCGAGACCAGGAAGCGGGCCAGGGCCGCAAGCGTGGAGCGGCGGTGGCGCACCGCGTAGCCGAGGCCGGCCGCGGCCACCGCGGTGACCAGCAGCGACCACAGGCCGCGGAACAGCAGGTCCCAGACCGCGTCCAGCTCGCGGACCAGCATGCAGGCGAAGAAGGCGGCGGCCAGCACGGCGAAGCCGCGCTCGTCCTCGCGCGCGCGCGCCAGGCGGACGAAGGCCAGCACCGTGGTGGTGAGGAAGCCGAGCTGGGTCAGCTCGACCAGCGACCACTCGCCGACGCTGTTGCGCAGCCAGTGGATGTCGGCGTACAGCAGGGCCACGGGCGTGGCCATGACCAGCGCCAGCAGCGCCGAACGGCCCAGATGGGCCCGGAGGATGTGCAGTTCCTTGTTCACGACGGGGGACTCTTGGGGGAGAGAGCGCGCGGGATGTGGCCGCGGCGGGGCCGTGGTGCCCGCAGGTCGTGGGGCAGATTCTAGCGGCAGCCGGTGGCGCGACCGGCGCGATGGATGGAACGTTGCGTCATCCACGCTTCAGCCTGCGCGCCGTCCGTTCAGGCCGCCGTGGGGATCCCGCGTGAACAGGCCAGGCACGCCACCTGCGCGTGCCGGAAGGCCCGCCCGGCGCCCCGCGCCGGGCAGGAGGAGCGCGGCTTCAGGGCAGCGGCAGCGGCTCGTCGCGCCAGATGGCCACGTGCGGCACGCCGTCGGCGCCGATCCAGCCGCGGTACATGCCGCCGGTGTTGAACGGGAAGGCGGCCTTGCCCTGCGCGTCCAGGGCGATCGCGCCGCCGTCGCCGCCGGCCTGCGGGACCAGCCGGTTGATGACCTCGTCGGCGGCGCGGGCCAGGCTGCTGCCGGACAGGCGCACGCGCGCGCAGATCTCGTGCGCGGCGGCGGTGCGGATGTAGAACTCGCCCCAGCCGGTGCCGGACACGGCGCAGCGTGCGTCGGCCCAGGTGCCGGCGCCGATGATCGGCGAGTCACCCACGCGGCCGTAGCGCTTGTTGGTCATGCCGCCGGTGGAGGTGCCGGCGGCCAGGCGGCCGTCGGCGTCCAGCGCCACCGCGCCCACCGTGCCGAAGTAGGCCCTGGCCGGTGCGTCCGAGTGCAGCGCGTGCGGCTTGCTGTCGTCCTGCAGCGCCTGCTGCAACTGGCGCCAGCGCTTCTCGGTGCGGAAGTAGGACGGATCCACCAGGGCGATGCCCTGTTCCCTGGCGAACTGCTCGGCGCCGTCGCCGACCATCATCACGTGGCGCGACTTTTCCATGATCGCCCGCGCCAGGGTGATCGGGTTGCGCACGCGGTGCAGGCCCGCCGCCGCGCCGGCGCGGCCGCTGGCACCGTCCATGATCGAGGTGTCCAGCTCGTTGCGGCCGTCGTGGGTGAACACCGCGCCGCGCCCGGCGTTGAACATCGGCGCGTCCTCCAGCACGGTCACCGCCGCGGTCACCGCGTCCAGCGCCGGCATGCCGGCCTGCAGCCGCGCGTAGCCAGCGCGCAGCGCCTCGGCCAGCGCCGCGCGCGCGGCCTGCTCCTCCTCCGCGGTGAGGTCGCCCGGCTCCACGCCGGCGCCGCCGTGGACCACCAGCAGCGGCCGATCCAGGGCCACCAGCACGCCGTCGCGCACCGCAAAGTCGCGCCGCGCCAGCGGGTTCTCCACCTCGCCCGAGGGCAGGTGCAGCACCGAATCCGGGCCGGCCACCAGCACCTGCACCCGTTCCTGGCGCATCGGTGCGTCCTGCGCCTGCGCGGCCAGCGGGCCGCGCACGACGGTGGCGCCGGCGCCCGGCGCGGAGGCGTACACGCGCGCGCGGCCGTCGGCTTCCACCGCCACCGCCGCGTCCTCGTCCACGCCCAGCCCCAGCAGCGGCCGGCCGGCCATGGCCTCGGCCTTGGCCAGGAAGGCCAGCAGCCGGCCCAGGCGGTCGCGTTCGCCGAAGTGGGTGTCGGTGAGCACGCCCTCGAGCAGGGCCAGGCGCAGGAAGCCGGTCTCGATGGTGACCGCATCGCCCAGCGGATCGGCCAGAGCCTGCGGGCTGGTGATGCTGCCGCCGTCCATCGCCCCGTACAGGTACTCGCCCAGGATTGCCAGGCCGGCGCTGGTGCCGCCCAGCGGCTTGCCGGCGCGCACGTGCGCCTCCAGCGCCGCGGCCACCGGCGTGCCGCGCCAGAAGCGCACGTAGCGCGCCTGGTCGCCGCCGGCGATGAAGATGCCGTCGGCGCGCCTGAGCGCGCGCAGCACGGCGCGGTCGTAGGCCGCCGCGCGGTCGTGGAACACGAAGGTCTCCACCGAGGCGACGCCGCCGACCTCGTTGTGGAACTCCTCGCCGATCTCCCCGCCCTGGGAGGCGCGCAGGACCACGATGTGGCCATGGCCGGCCTTGGCCATGAACCAGCGCAGGGCGTCGTGGTTGCGGTCGCCGCCGCCCATCAGCAGCAGACCGGGCTGCACCTTGCCGGGCGTCCTGGCCGTGCGGTCGCCGACCAGGTAATGCCCGTACTCGGCCGCCGCCGCCGAGGCGGCCAGCGCCCAGGCCAGGGCCAGCCCGGCCAGCTTCCACACCGTACCCACGCGTCTGCTCATCGCACCTGCTCCCACAACGGATCCGTCCGCGGCACCGTGCCGCGGCCTGCACCAAGGTACTAGACGAACCGGCGCGCGCATGCCCCCATCGCTGGGCTAGAGTGCGGCCATGCTCAACGACCTCGACGCATGGTTCGTCCGCGAGATCCTGGTGCACGAGCGCGCGCTGGCCGGATACCTGCAGCGCTGCTGGCCGCACCGCGACGAGCTGCACGACCTGCGCCAGGAGGTCTACGCGCGGGTCTACGAGGCCGCCCGCCGCGAACGCCCGGCCTCGCCGCGGGCGTTCCTGTTCGCCACCGCGCGCCACCTGATGACCGACCGGGTGCGCCGCAGCCGGGTGGTGTCGATCGAGCCGATGGGGGATTTCGAGTCCTCGAACGTCTACCCCATCGACGAGCTCTGCCCCGAGCGCTGGACTGGCGGCCGCCAGGCGCTGCGGCGCCTGGTGGAGGCGCTGGACGCGCTGCCGGACCGCTGCCGCGAGGTGGTGTGGCTGCGCCGGGTGGAGGAGCTGCCGCAGCAGGAGGTCGCGCGGCGCCTGGGCATCAGCGGGAGGACCGTGGAGAAGCACCTGGCCAAGGGCATGCGCCTGATCGCCGACCACCTGTTCGGCGGCGACCCGGCGCGTGGGCGCGGGGCGCCGGCCGCAGCCGCGCCCCTGGAGGAAGGCCATGGACGACAGCAGGACGATTGAGCGCACCGCCGCGCAGTGGCTGGCGCGGCGCGAATCGGGCGCGTGGAGCGCGCGCGACCAGCAGGCCCTGGAGGCCTGGCTGGAGCAGCGCACCGAGCACCGCGTGGCCTGGCTGCGCCTGCATGCGGCCTGGGAGCAGGCCGGGCGCCTGCGCGCGCTGGCCGCGGGCCTGCCGCCGGGCCAGGTGCCCGAGCGCGGCCGCTGGGCGGCCTGGGCTGCCGGCGACGGAGCCCCGGCCGCATCGCCGGTGCCCGATCTGCGCGCGCTGCGCTTCGCCCCGCGTCCCCCGTCCCGGCCCGCGCGCTGGCCGCGGCGGCTGGCCGCCTGCCTGGCGCTGGCGGTGGCCGCCGGCGCGGGCTGGGGCGCCTGGCAGCTGTCCGGCCGGCAGCAGGCCCACTACGCCAGCGCGGTTGGCCAGGTGCGGGAGGTGGCGCTGGCCGACGGCTCGCGCGCCACGCTCAGCAGCGGCACCCGCCTGGCCGTATACCTGGACCGCGGCCAGCGCCGGGTGGTGCTGGAGCAGGGCGAGGCCCTGTTCGAGGTGGCGCGCGACCCGGCACGCCCGTTCGCGGTGGAGGCCGGCGGCTACCGCGCCGTCGCGGTGGGCACCCGCTACGCGGTGAGGCGCGAGGCCGGGGCGCTGCGGGTGGTGGTGACCGAGGGCAGGGTGCGCCTGGAGGACCTGCCCGGCGCCGGCACGCCGCGGCCGGTGTCGCTGCTGCCGGCCGGCAGCGTGGCCACCGCCGGCGGCGACGGGGTGCTGGTGCGCAGCCTGCCGGTGGAGGAGGCGCAGCGCTACCTGGAGTGGCGCGACGGCTTCCTGGTCTTCGACGACACGCCGCTGGAACAGGCGGCGGCCGAGTTCAACCGCTTCAACCTGCGCCGCTTGGAGCTGGCCGACCCGGCGGTGGCCGCGCTGCGCGTCGGCGGCCACTTCCGCTGGTCGAACCTGGACGCCTTCGTCGGCCTGCTCGAGCAGGGCTTCCCGGTGCGCGCCGAGCGGCACCCGGACCGGATCGTGCTGTACGCGCGCTGACGCTTCCCCGGGATGGGGGCAACGGCCGCCTCGTTCGTCACAGCAGGATGAGCGTGCCGTCCCGGCACGGGAGAGAAAGAACCGATGCATGCGCCCTCGCGTGTCCTGTTGCTGACCCTGGCCTGTTCGGTCGCCCTGGCGGCCCAGGCGCAGGCCCGTTCCACCACCATCGATGTGCCCGCCGGCGACCTGGCGGCCGCCCTCAACGACCTGGCCCGCCAGTCCGGCACCCAGCTGGTGTACCGGGCCGAGGACCTGAAGGGTCGCCGCACCGCCGGGGTGCGCGGCGCCACTTCCGCCGACCAGGCGCTGGAGCAGCTGCTGCGCGGCAGCGGCCTGGCCGCCCGCCGCGACCAGGCCAGCGGCGCGCTGCTGGTGGCCCGCCAGGATCCGGCGCCGGCACCCGCGCCGGCCCGCGCCGCGCCGCAGCCGGCCGCGCCCGCGGCGGAGGCGCCGCAGGAGATCGTCCACATCGACACGGTGCAGGTCACCGGCTCGCGCATCCCGCGCGCGCAGATCGAGGGCCCGGCGCCGATCTCCGTGGTCACCGCCGAGCAGATCCAGGCCAACGGCTTTACCACCGTGCCGGACATCCTGCGCGGCCTGACCCAGAACAGCGGCGAAACCCAGAGCCAGCAGTCGGCCAGCGGCGCCGACTTCTCGCCCGGCGCGCAGCAGGTGGACCTGCGTGGCCTCGGCCCCAACCACACCCTGGTGCTGGTCAACGGCCGCCGCATCGCCGATTTCCCGCTGCCGTTCAAGGGCCGCAGCAACTTCACCGACATCTCCAACATCCCGGTGGCGATGATCGAGCGGGTGGAGGTGCTGACCGGCAGCGCCTCGGCCATCTACGGCTCGGACGCCATCTCCGGCGTGGTCAACTTCATCCTCAGGAAGCGTGCCGACGGCACCACCGTGGACGTGCGCATGGGCACCACCAGCGAGGGCGGCGGCGAGTCCTTCGAGGCCAGCCTGGTCGGCGGCTTCGAGCGCGGCCGCCTGGGCGGCGTGTACAGCGTCGACCTGGTCTCGCAGGTGCCGCTGTGGGCCTACGAGCGCGACATCCAGGACTCGACCCGGGACGCGCCCACCGCCAACACCCGCATCGCCCGCCGTGCCTACCTGCGCACCGACTGGTGGGACGACTACATCGACCCGGGCCAGGCCGCCTGCGATGCCCTGGCCGGGCAGAACCGCGGGACCACCTACCACGCCTACCGCCCGCGCTACGGCTACTACTGCGGCAGCGACGAGGCCATCGGCTACGGCACCATCCTCAGCAAGCGCCGAGGGGTGAATGCCTACGCCTCGCTGACCTACCTGTTCGACAACGGCAGCGAGTGGTTCGCCGACGTGCAGGCCGGCCACCACGACGTGGCCCTGTTCCGCGACGTGACCTCGTGGAGCCACATGGGCGCCGACGGCAACGAGGAGGGCTACTTCTTCAACCGGGCCACCGGCCAGGTGGAGTACTGGCAGCGCCAGTTCTCGCCGGAGGAGATCGGCGGCCTGGACCGCAACATGATCGAAACCACGCAGAAGACCTTCGGCCTGACCACCGGCTTCAAGGGCAGGCTGGGCGAGGCGTGGGACTACGAGGCCTCGCTGGGCTGGTCGCAGTACAGGGCCACCATCAGCTGGCCGCAGATCGTGGCCGCGCGCGCCAACGAGCTGTTCCTCGGCCCGCAGCTGGGCGTGGACGACGACGGCTTCCCGGTCTACGACGCCGACCCGGCGCGCCTGTACCGGCCGCTGACCCGCGCCGAGTACGACGCCATCGCCGCGCGCAGCGTGTACCACCCCGAGTCGGAGACCGGCACCCTGGCCCTGACCGTGGCCACCGGCGAGCTGTTCCGCCTGCCGGGCGGCGATGCCGGTTTCGCCGCCACCGTGGAGCTGGGCCACCAGGCCTACGATCTCAACCCCGACCCGCTGGCCACGCAGTACCACTACTACAGCTGGAAGGACTCCGACGGCCACGGCAGCCGCAACCGCTGGGCCACCGCCGCCGAGCTGCGCCTGCCGCTGCACGACACCCTCAACCTGAGCCTGGCCGGCCGCTACGACCAGTACCGCTACGCCGGCAACTCGGTGGGCAAGGCCACCTGGAGCGCGGGCCTGGAGTGGCGCCCGGTCCAGACCCTGCTGCTGCGCGGCTCCTACGGTACCGCCTTCCGCGCCGCCGACCTGCACTACGTCTTCGCCGGCACCGGCAACGACGAGACCTCGGGCATCGACTACTACCGGTGCCTGGTGGACGGGGCCGACGACTGCTCCGACTACGACGAGGGCCTGATCCGCACCCGCGCCGGCAACCGCGAGCTGGAGCCGGAGACCAGCACCTCCTGGACCGCCGGCTTCGTGTGGTCGCCGTTCGAGGGCCTGGACATCTCCGCCGACTGGTTCGACATCGACATGCGCGACCAGGTGCAGGATATGCGTGTGGACGCGATCCTGCGCGACGAGGCCGCCTGCCGCCTGGGCAGCCTGGACCCGGCCTCGCCGACCTGCGTGGACGCGCTGGCGCGGGTGTCCCGCAGCGCCACCAGCGGCGCGCTGTACGGCATCCACGTCAGCCCGATCAACGTCGCCCGCGAGTACACCAGCGGTGTGGACGTGGCCGCGCGCTACCGCCTGGACACCGGCATCGGCCGCTTCACCCTCGCCTTCAACCACACCTGGGTGAAGGAGCACGAGTACCAGCAGTTCCCGGGCGACCCGGTCGAGGACCAGTTCGCCATCAACAGCGGCTTCGACATCCCGCGGACCAAGAGCGGCGCCAGCCTGGGCTGGGAGCGCGACGCCTGGGCGGTGACCCTGTACGGGCAGCGCCTGGGCCGCCTGCCCAACGGCTGGTCCTACGACCAGGTGTGGGAGGAGGGCGATCCGGGCCCGTGGATCGCGGCCACCTACCGCTACAACGCCTCGGTGCAGTACCGCTTCGACGCGCGCTCGCGGCTGAGCCTGTCGGTGGTCAACCTGGCCAACAGGATGCCGCCGAGGGATCCGACCTACACGGCGTATCCGTACTACGACATCGCCTGGTTCGACTCGGTGGGCCGGCAGATCCACCTGCAGTTCACCCACCGCTTCGGCGGCAGCGGACCGTAGGCGCCGCCCGGGAGGGCATGGGCGCCGCGGTCCCGGCCGCGGCGCCTTTCCGTGCGCCGGAGCGGCCGGATCAGGCCGGGTGGACCACCCCCAGCACGCGCGGCCCGCGCGCGCCGGTGACCGCCGGCAGGTTGCCGGGCAGGCCGGCCAGGGTCTGCCGCGCCAGCCAGGCGAAGGCCATGGCCTCGACGTAGTCCGGGTCCAGCCCGTGCACGGCGGTGGACTCCACCACCACGCCGGGCAGGCGCGCGGCCAGGCGCGCCATCAACAGCGGGTTGCGCACCCCGCCGCCGCACACCAGCACCCGCGCGGTGCCCGGCTGGTGCGCGCGCAGCGCATCGGCGGCGGTGGCCGCGCTCAGCTCCAGCAGGGTGGCCTGCACGTCGGCCGGGGCCTCGCCACCGCGCAGCCGCGCCTGCACCCACTCCAGGTGGAAGTGCTCGCGGCCGGTGCTCTTGGGCGGTGGCAGGGCGAACCAGGGCTCGGCCCGCAGCCGTGCCAGCAGCGCCTGGTCCACCGTGCCGCTGGCGGCGAACGCGCCGCCGGCGTCGTAGGCGGCGCCGGTGTGGCGCTGGCACCAGGCATCGAGCAGGGCGTTGGCCGGGCCGGTGTCGAAGCCGCGCACCGCGCCGGCGCGCGGCAGCAGGGTGTAGTTGCCGATGCCGCCGAGGTTGAGCACCGCGCGGTCCTCGTCCGGCGCATGCAGCAGCGCGGCGTGGAAGGCCGGCACCAGAGGCGCGCCCTGGCCGCCGGCGGCCACATCGCGGCGGCGGAAGTCGCACACGGTGGTGATGCCGGTGCGCTCGGCGATCACCGCGCCGTCGCCGATCTGCAGGGTGAAGGGCGCCTCCCCGTGCGGACGGTGGCGGATGGTCTGGCCGTGCGAGCCGATCGCCGCCACCTGCGCCGGGGCGATCCCGGCCTGCTCCAGCAGCGCCCGCGCGGCGGCGGCGAAGGCCTCGCCCACCTGCACGTCCAGCCGGCCCAGCTCGTCCAGCGAGCGTGGCTCGCCGCCCTGGCCGATGGCCACCAGACGCTCGCGCAGGGCCGCCTCCCACGGGTGGGTGCGGGCGGCCACCAGGCGCAGGCCGGCGGTGGACGGGCCGTCGGGGAACTCGACCAGCGCGGCGTCGATGCCGTCGGCGCTGGTGCCGGAGATCAGGCCAAGGAAGAGATGCGGCATGCGCGCCATTGTAGGCGCGGTGCCCGCCTCAGCCGCGCTTGTCCGCCCTGCCGCCGGACTTGCCGGCGTCGGCGTCGGCGAACATCAACTTCTCCATCTGCTGCATGTGCGCCAGGGTCGGGGCGGTCTGCCGGCGGAACGCGGCCAGGGCGGCGCCCTTGAGCGGCTCCGGCGGCGGCAGGGTCACCGACAGCGGATTGCGGTGCACGCCGTTGACGCGGAACTCGTAGTGCAGGTGCGGGCCGGTGGCCAGGCCGGTGGAGCCGACGTAGCCGATCACCGTGCCCTGGGACACGCGCTGGCCCTGGCGGATCTTGCCGAAGCGCGACATGTGCGCGTACAGGGTGGTGTGGCCGCGGCCATGGTCCAGGATCACCACGTTGCCATAGCCGCGCTGCTGGCCGACGAACTGCACGCGCGCGTCGCCGGCGGCCATGATCGGGGTGCCGGGGCTGGCGGCGTAGTCCACGCCCTTGTGCATGCGCATGGTGCCCAGCACCGGGTGCTTGCGCGAACCGAAGCGCGAGGTCAGGCGCGCGTACGGGATCGGCATGCGGATGAAGCTCTTCTTCAGCGGCCGCCCGTCCGGGGTGTAATAGCCGACCTTGCCTTCGTACTCGAAGCGCACGCCGGTGTAGGTCTTGCCGCCGGTGGTGAAGGACGCGGCCAGGATGCGGCCGGGGCCGATGCGCTCGCCGTCGCGCCAGGTCTCCTCGACCACCGCGCTGAAGCGGTCGCCCGGCTGCACGTCCTTGAAGTCGATGTCGTAGGTGAAGATCTCGTCGGTCATCACCGCGATGGCCGCCGGGCTGAGTCCGGCCTTGCGGCCGGCGGCGTACAGCGAGTGCTCGATCTCGGCGCTGGTGACGGCGATCCGGGTGGTGGTGGCGCGCTCGTGCACCTTCTCGTGGATCTCGTCGCCGTCCACGTGCAGCTCCACGCGCTCGGTGGGGCTGCGGTCGAAGCGGAAGCCGCGCAGCCTGCCCTGCTCGTCCAGGGCGAAGGCCAGCTCGGTGCCGGGTTTGAGGCGGGTCAGCGCCTCGCGGTTGCCGGGCCGCTCGAGGATGCGGTGCATCACCTCGACCGGCACGCCCATCCGCGCGAACAGGGCGCCGAGGGTCTGGCCGCGCTCCACCTGCACCACCTCCCACTGGTGCCCGGGCTGGGCCGCCGGCGCGTCCACGCTCAGCGGCGGCAGGCTCAGTGGCAGCGTGGCATGGGCCTGCGAGGCCGGCGGCAGCTGCGAGGAGAAACCGGGGACGATGGTGGCCACCAGCGCGCCGAGGGTGGCGAACAGGCTGGCGTGCAGCCAGTGGCGGCGGGTCCAGCGGGTGTTGAACGCCGCGGGGAACCGCTGCCTGAGCTTGCGGTGGAGGAGACGGTGGTGGAGGACGCCGAGGCGGCCGTGGAACTGCTGCTTGCGGATGCGGCCGTGGTCGGTCAGGGGCATCGAGCGGGTTTCCTTCACGGGCCCCTGGGGCGCGGCCCTGCCGGGGCGTACCATAGTCACCTGAAATCCCCGCGTCAAACCATTGATGTTAATGAACTTTCCGCTGGCGCCGCGGTTAACTAGCACTTAACATCGCGTTCAAGTTTGTCAGGGCGCCGCGCGTCCCCCACCGGAGCCATTCTGTGTCGTCCATCGAAGAATCCATCGCCCTGATCAGCCGGGGCGCCGACGAGATCCTCAAGGTCGAGGAGCTGGAATCGCGGCTGAAGCTCGGCCGCCCGCTCCGGGTCAAGGCCGGCTTCGACCCCACCGCGCCGGACCTGCACCTGGGCCATACGGTGCTGCTGAACAAGATGCGCCAGTTCCAGGACCTGGGACACCAGGTGATCTTCCTGATCGGCGACTTCACCGGGATGATCGGCGACCCGACCGGCAAGAGCGCCACCCGCAAGCCGCTCACCCGCGAGGAGGTGCTGGCCAACGCGGAGACCTACGCCGAGCAGGTGTTCAAGGTGCTGGACCGCGGGCGCACCGAGGTGCGCTTCAACAGCGAGTGGTTCGGGAAGATGAGCGCGGCGGACATGATCCGCCTGGCCGGCCAGCACACCGTGGCGCGCATGCTCGAGCGCGACGACTTCGCCAAGCGCTTCGCCGCGCAGCAGTCCATCGCCATCCACGAGTTCCTCTACCCGCTGGTGCAGGGCTACGACTCGGTGGCGCTGCAGGCCGACGTGGAGCTGGGCGGCACCGACCAGAAGTTCAACCTGCTCATGGGCCGCGGCCTGCAGGAGCACTTCGGCCAGCCGCCGCAGATCGTGCTGACCATGCCGCTGCTGGAAGGCCTGGACGGCGTGCACAAGATGAGCAAGTCGCTGGGCAACTACATCGGCATCACCGAGCCGGCGATCGACATCGTCAACAAGACGATGAGGATCGGCGACGAGCTGATGTGGAAGTGGATCGAGCTGCTCAGCTTCGAGATCACCGCCGCCGAGGCGCGCAGGCTGCGCGAGGAGGTGGCCGCCGGCCTCAACCCGCGCGACGTCAAGCTGCGCCTGGCGCGCGAGCTGGCCGCGCGCTTCCACGGTGCGGCCGCGGCCGAGCAGGCCATCGCCGGCTGGCACGCCGCGGTCACCGGCCGGGGCGACACCTCGCTGCTGCCGCTGCAGGAGGTGGCCATCCCCGCCGAGGGCATCCGCATCGCCGCGCTGCTGACCGCCGCCGGCATCACCCCGTCCAACTCCGAGGCCAACCGCAAGCTGAAGGAGCGCGCGGTGCGCGTGGACGGTGCGGTGGTCGAGGACCCGCAGCTGAGCTTCCGCCCCGGCTTCGAGGGCGTGCTGCAGGTGGGCAAGCGCAACTTCGCCCGGGTCCGCCTGGTCGCCGCCTGAGCCGGCGCGGCCCGCCGCGCCGGCTCAGAGCGTCTGCGTGACCACGCAGTCGCGGCCGCCGCGCTTGGCCGAGTACAGCGCCTCGTCGGCCGCGCGCATCAGCATGGACAGCGGCATCGGCCGCGGCGAGAGCGCCACGCCGAAGCTGGCGGTCACCTGCACCGGCGGCGCCGGCGGGTCCAGGCGGGTGCCGGCCAGCGCGGCGCGGATGCGCTCGGCCAGTTCCCGTGCGTTGCGCGCCTCCGGCCCGGTCACCACGATGACGAACTCCTCGCCGCCGGTGCGTGCGAACACGTCCTGCTCGCGGGTCTGCGCGCGGATGGTGTCGCACAGCTTCTGCAGCACCAGGTCGCCGATCTCGTGCCCGTAGCGGTCGTTGACCTGCTTGAAGCGGTCCAGGTCCAGGGCGATCACCGCCAGGTTCGCCTCGCGGGTGAGCCGTTCCAGCTCCGGGTCCAGGCGGGCGAACAGGCCGCGGCGGTTGAGGGTGCCGGTGAGCGGGTCCAGCATCGCGGTCTGGCGCAGCGATTCGGCGGCGCGGAAGCTGGCCAGCATCAGCATGCAGAAGTTGACCAGGTACCACAGCGCCAGGTCGACGTTGACCCAGGCCTCGTTGGGCCCGTAGCGGCCGGTCAGGGCCTGCAGCAGGTCGCGTCCGTACAGCCAGGCCAGGACCACCGCGGCGGCCATCACCAGGCGCGCCGGCACCCGCAGCGGCGGCATGTCCAGGCGGCGCAGCTGCCACAGCAGCACGCCCAGCAGCACCAGCTCGGCCAGGCTCATCGCCGCGCCCTGGCCGTCGATCGCGTCGCCGGCCAGCCAGGCCAGCAGCGGCAGCACGGCCAGCGCCGGCACCAGGGTCCATTCGGCGCGGCTCAGCGGACGCTGCTGCACGAACTTCACCAGGGAGCCGGCCATCACCGCCAGGCCGCCGCAGGCCAGCATCCCGCCGGCCGTGGCCGCCGCGGTGGTGGCGCCGGAGGCGCCGGCGCGGGCCAGCTGGTGCGCGGTGCCGTCGAGCATCATCGCGCCGGTGCTGTAGAGGAAGTGGCCCACGCCCCAGGAAGCGATGCCGCGCAGGCCGCGGGAGACCCGTGCCAGGTGGCAGAACAGGCCCAGCAGGATCAGCGCCAACGCCCCGTCGCTGAGCAGCAGGTTGTAGAAATCGGTGGTCATCCGCCTCCCCTGGCAGATGCGATCGACGCCCGGCGACTATAACGGCAAGGCGGCGCCTTCGCCTGCCGGCAGGCGGGGCGGGCGCGCCGGCGCCCGCGTGGACGGCCGGGTCTGGCCCGGCCGTGGGCTCAGTCGCCGAGGGTCAGCAGCGAGGCGTTGCCGCCGGCGGCGGTGGTGTTGATGGTCACCGTCTTCTCGGTGGCGAAGCGCAGCAGGTAGTGCGGGCCGCCGGCCTTGGGGCCGGTGCCGGACAGGCCCTGGCCGCCGAACGGCTGCACGCCGACGACCGCGCCGATCTGGTTGCGGTTGACATAGATGTTGCCGACCCGGGCGCGCGCGGCGATGCGCTCGACGGTCTCGTCGATGCGCGAGTGGATGCCCAGGGTCAGGCCGTAGCCGGTGGCGTTGACCTGGTCCACTACCGCGTCCAGCCCGCCGGCCTTCCAGCGCACCACGTGCAGCACCGGGCCGAACACCTCCCGCTGCAGCCGCGCCATGGAATCGATCTCGTAGGCGCGCGGGGCGAAGAAGGTGCCGTGGGCGGTGGCCGGGTCCAGCGGCGCGACCGCGATCAGCCGCGCCTCGCGGTCCATGCGCTCGGCGTGGGCCTGGAGCATGCGCAGGGCGTCCTCGTCGATCACCGGGCCGACGTCGGTGGCCAGCAGGCCCGGGTCGCCCACCTTCAGCTCGGCCATGGCGCCGGCCAGCATGGCGATGACCTTGTCGGCGATGTCCTCCTGCACGAACAGCACGCGCGCGGCCGAGCAGCGCTGGCCGGCGGAGGTGAAGGCGCTGGCGATGGCGTCCTTGACCAGCTGCTCGGGCAGGGCGGAGGAGTCGGCGATCAGCGCGTTCTGGCCGCCGGTCTCGGCGATCAGCACCGCGATCGGCGCCTCCTCGCGCGCGGCCAGGGCGCGGTTGATCGCGCGCGCGGTCTCGGTGGAACCGGTGAAGGCCACGCCGGCCACGCGCGCGTCGGAGGTCAGCGCGGCGCCGACGCTGGCGCCGTCGCCGGGCACGAACTGCAGCACCGCCTCCGGCACGCCGGCCTCGTGCAGCAGCTTCACCGCGGCGTGGCCGACCAGGGTGGTCTGCTCGGCCGGCTTGGCGATCACGCTGTTGCCGGCGGCCAACGCTGCGGCCACCTGGCCCAGGAAGATGGCCAGCGGGAAGTTCCACGGGCTGATGCACACGAACACGCCGCGGCCGTGCAGCTGCAGGGCGTTGGACTCGCCGGTGGGGCCGGGCATCGCTTCCGGAGCGGCGAACTTCGCCCGCGCCTGGCCGGCGTAGTAGCGCAGGAAGTCCACCGCCTCGCGCACCTCGGCCACCGAGTCGGGGAGGGTCTTGCCGGCCTCGCGCACGCACATGGCCATGAACTGCGGCATGCGCTGCTCCAGCAGGTCGGCGGCGTGCTCGAGGATGGCGGCACGGCTGGCGGCCGGGATGGCGTCCCAGTCCGGCTGTGCGGCCACCGCGTTGGCCAGGGCGCGGTCCACGGTGGCCGCGTCGGCCGGCAGCCAGTGGCCGACCACCACCCGGCGGTCGGCCGGGCTGGCGACCGCCACCGGCTGCCCGGACGGGGTGGCGCCGGGCACCAGTGGCGCGGCCTGCCACGGCCCGGGTTCGGCGTTGATGCGCGCGGCCAGCTCCTGCAGCTGGCGGTCGTCGGCGAGGTTCAGGCCCATGGAGTTCTTCCTGTCGTGGCCCTGCGACCGGTACAGCTCGACCGGCAGCGGGATGCGGGGATGGGGGATGGATTCGAACGCGGCCACGGTGCGCACCGGGTCGCGCACCAGCTCCTCCACCGGCACGTCCTCGTCGGTGATGCGGTTGACGAAGCTGGAGTTGGCGCCGTTCTCGAGCAGGCGGCGCACCAGGTACGGCAGCAGGTCCTCATGGCTGCCCACCGGCGCGTAGACGCGGCACGGCACACCCAGGCGGTCGGCCGGCACCACCTCGGCGTAGAGGTCGTCGCCCATGCCGTGCAGCTTCTGGTGTTCGTACGGCCGGCCCTGGGCGATGGCGCGGATGGCGGCGATGGTCTGCGCGTTGTGCGTGGCGAACATCGGGTAGAGCGCGTCGCCGTGGCCGAACATGCGCTTGGCGCAGGCCAGGTAGGACACGTCGGTGTTCTGCTTGCGGGTGAACACCGGGTAGCCGGGCAGGCCCTCGACCTGGGCGCGCTTGATCTCGGCGTCCCAGTACGCGCCCTTGACCAGGCGCACCGGGATGCGGCGGCCGACGCGGCGGGCCAGGTCGGCCAGCCAGTCGATCACGAACGGGGCGCGCTTCTGGTAGGCCTGCACCGCCAGGCCGTAGCCCTCCCAGCCCTCCAGCGAGGGGTCGGCGTAGGTGGCCTCGATGACGTCCAGCGACAGCTCCAGGCGCTCGCTCTCCTCCGCGTCCACGGTGAAGCCGATGCCGTAGGAGCGGGCCAGCTGCGCCAGCTCCAGCACCGCCGGGGCCAGCTCGGCCATCACCCGCTCGCGCTTGGCGTGCTCGTAGCGCGGGAACAGCGCCGAGAGCTTGATCGAGATGCTCGGCGCGGCGAACACGTCGCCGCCGCGGTAGTCGCCGCTGCCGCCGATGGCGTGGATGGCGTCGCGGTAGGCCTGCAGGTAACGGCGGGCGTCCTGCATGGTCAGCGCGCCCTCGCCGAGCATGTCGAACGAGTAGCGGTACATGGCGTTGGCGCCCTTCCTCGAGCGCGCCAGCGCCTCGCCGATGGTGCGGCCCATGACGAACTGGTGGCCCATGATCTTCATGGCCTGGCGCACGGCCAGGCGCACCACCGGCTCGCCCACCCGCGCCACCAGGCGCTTGAACGCGCCGGCCGCGTCCTCGCGGGTGCGGTCGTTGAGGCGGACCAGGCGGCCGGTGAGCATCAGGCCCCAGGTGGAGGCGTTGACCAGCAGCGAATCGCTCCGCCCCAGGTGCTTCTCCCAGTCGGCCTCGCCCAGCTTGTCGCGGATCAGGCGGTCGGCGGTGTCCTGGTCGGGGATGCGCAGCAGGGCCTCGGCCACGCACATCAGCAGCACGCCCTCCTCGCTGCCCAGGTCGTACTGGCGCATGAAGGCCTCGATCGCGCCCTGGTCGCGGGCCCGGGCGCGCACCCGCCGCACCAGGTCCGTGGCCAGGGCGTCCACCTCGGCCTGCACGGCCGGGTCCAGGCTGGCCTGGGCCAGCAGCTCGCGTACGTGGGTGGCCTCGTCGCGCAGCCAGGCGGCGGTGATGGCCGCCCGCAGCGGCGGGGCGGACGGGACCGGAGCCACCGGGATCGGACCGGCTTGGGGGCGTGGGGCGGGCGTGGTGTTCATGGGCACGGCTCGGGAGGGGCGGCCCGGCGCCGCGCCCACGGGGCGCGTGCCGGACCGGCGGAGGGAAGGCGCGGGCGCGCCACAGCCGCGCATGATGGGCACGGCGCCGGTTCACGGCTTGTCGGATTCCGGCGCTTCCGCCGCGGAGGACGGCACAAGCCCGGCGCCCGGGCGGGCGCGGTTCAGCCGTGGCGCAGCTGCCGGTACTCGCTGGGGGTCATGCCGACCGTGGCCACGAAGCGCCGGGTGAAGGCGCTCTGGTCGGAGAAGCCGCAGGCCTGGGCGATGGAGGCGATGCTCTCCGGCCCGTGCAGGCGGTGCATGGCCGCCTGGATCCGGATCCGCGCCAGCAGCTGCAGCGGGGTCAACTGGAACACCTTCTGGAAGGTGCGCTCCAGCTTGGAGCGGGAGAAGCCGGTGATGGCCAGCAGGTCGTCCACCCGGATGTTCTCGGCGTAGTGCAGGTTCATGTGCACCAGCGCCTCGCGCAGGGACAGGTAGTCCGCCTCCACGCCCTCGCGGCTGGACAGGTCGCGGGAGATGCCGATGATCCCGGCGATCCGGCCGTCCACCCGCAGCGGCCGCTTGCAGGTCAGGCACCAGCCCGGCTCCTGGTCGGAGAACAGGTGCAGCTCCAGCAGGTTGTCGATCACCGCGCCGGCCAGCACCTGCTGGTCCTGCAGGCCGTAGTTGGCACCCATCCCGCTCGGGTACACCTCGGCCGGGCGGCGGCCGATGATCTCCCGCCGCGAGCGCAGGTTCAGCCGCCGCAGCATGGTGGCGTTGACGTGGGTGTAGCGGCCCTCGCGGTCCTTGATGAAGAACAGCACGTCCGGGATCGAGTCGAACAGCGCCTCGACGTCGGCGGCGTCCACGGCGAGCGGGCTGGGCTTCACGGGGGGCGGTCCGGTGGGCGGGAGGGGCGCGACATTCTATTCGCCGCACCACGCGGCCCCCGGGGCCGCGTGGCGGTTGCGCCTGTTCATGGAAACCGGCGGCGACGGGTGCGGGCCCGTACCCCTCTGCCACAAAACGGCCGCCGGCGCCATGCCCCCGATCAATGCAGGTTGCCGCTGGCTTTGCTCCGCGGCTACCATCAGGGCGTTTTCCGCAGACGGCAGTCGGCGGTGGCGACGTGATCGAGGTGGTGCCGTGGATGTCCGGCGACCCCGGCGCGCGGCTCAGGCTGCGCCCGCCGCGGGCGCTGACGGCCCGCCAGTTCGTGGCGCTGTTCGCCGTGCTGGCCGGGGCGATGTGGCTGGGGGCCGGG
>Ga0207865_100197_pt1 | contig 71928 bp, 60 predicted proteins | sample HigsolmetaAR204D_FD_184836 | JGI IMG/M metagenome (GOLD analysis project Ga0207865, IMG submission 184836) | Ionic liquid and high solid enriched microbial communities from the Joint BioEnergy Institute, USA - AR20-4-D (SPAdes) (version 2) ... | reverse complement strand
GGAGCCGCAATATTCCGTTCCATCCGCCGGTGCAGAAGAGCCGCTGCCTCGTCTGCGGAGCGGACGCGAAGCATACCGTCGTGTTCGGAAGAGCTTACTGATACGCTGATCAGGATGAACGCCTATGACGAGCGAATCCTTCGTCATCGGTCGTCGCCTGCGGTATTGAAAATTTTGGTCGGCAGATAACCGCCAAATTTTCAAGATGAACGCCTATGACGAGCGAATCCTTCGTCATCGGTCGTCGCCTGCGGTATTGAAAATTTTAGTCGGCAGATAACCGCCAAATTTTCAAGATGAACGCCTATGACGAGCGAATCCTTCGTCATCGGTCGTCGCCTGCGGTATTGAAAATTTTGGTCTGCAGATAACCGCCAAATTTTCAAGATGAACGCCTATGACGAGCGAATCCTTCGTCATCGGTCGTCACATTCGGTGTTGAAAATTTTTAGGCAGATGTACGCAATAAGGGCAAAACGGAGAGATAGTGCATCCATTTTGCCCTTTCTCGTTTCATGGGGGAGGTACAGGATGAACAGCAGTACGGCAGCGAAGCGGGATCGGTTCGAGCTGCTGATGCAGCAGGCCGGCGTTCCGACGGATGTAGTGCAGTCGTTTTTTTATGACGGTTACATCGATAAGGTAGAGACGAGCCGCAAAAACCGCGAGTGGGTTTTTCACATTGTCAAAACCAAGGTCGTCCCGCAGGATGTATACCGTTCTTTTTGCAAAATGATCCGTGATAAATACTCGCACATCGCCGCCATCCGGTTCGTGCTGCGGTATACGGAGGACGTCAATCCCGAGGAAGTCGCGCAAGAATATTGGAGCATGTTCCTCGAATGGGTGCAGCGGGAGGCCGCTTCCATCAACGGCTGGATGACGAAGGCGAAGATCGATGTCCAGGGCCGGGTGTTGACGCTGACGCTGCTTGATTCGTTCGGGCTGGAGATGGCCAGAAAGAAGAACATCGGCAGCTGGATCCAAACCTACTTCACGAATTATTTCGGCGTCGATTTTCAAGTGAAGTATGCACTGAGCGAAAGCAGAGATGAAGCTTACGAACAGTTCATGAAGCAGATCGAGGAAGAGGAGCGGGAAGTGACCGTCAACCTCTTGACGGCTGTCGAACCGGAAGCGCAGGCTCCGGAAGAAGCGGCCGGCGAGCTCAAGCTGATGATCGGCTATGAGATCAGGGACCCGGCGGTGCCGCTGCAGGACATTCAGGACGAAGAGAAGAAAGTTGTCATCCAGGGCACGGTCTTCGGGCTGGATGTCAAGGAGCTGAAGAACGGCAGCACGCTCTTTACGTTCAATGTGACCGACTTTTCCGATTCGATCATGGTCAAGGCGTTCGCCAAGACGAAGGAAGACATCAAAATTTACAGCCTCATCAAGAACGGCACATGGCTCAAGCTGCGCGGCCGGGTGGAGTACGACCGGTTCATGCAGATTCCCGAGCTCGTCATGATCCCGAACGACGTGAACGAAATCGCCGCGCCGCCGGACCGCAAGGACGACGCCGAGGAGAAGCGCGTCGAGTTCCATCTGCATACGACGATGAGCACGATGGACGGCATCACGCCGGTGGATGAATACATCAAGACGGCTGCCAAATGGGGCCACAAGGCGATCGCCATTACCGATCACGGCGGCGTGCAGTGCTATCCCGAGGCGGGCAAGGCGGCCAAAAAGCACGGCATCAAGGTCATTTACGGACTGGAAGCGAACGTGGTGGACGATTCCGTGCAAGTCGTCATGAATCCGTCCGACGTCGATCTGAAGGAAGCGGAGTACGTCATTTTCGACATCGAGACGACCGGCCTGTCTGTAACCTCCAATAAAATCATCGAAATTGCCGGCGTGAAGATGAAGGACGGCAAAGAAATCGACCGGTTCGCCACCTTTATCAATCCTCACGAGCGCATTCCGTATAACATTCAGCAGCTGACCAATATTACAGACGATATGGTAAGGGATGCGCCGGAGCTCGAGGAGAAGCTCCCGGAGTTCGCCGCTTTCGTCGGAGACTGCGTGCTTGTGGCGCATAATGCGCGCTTCGATATCGGCTTCATCCAGGCCAATCTGAAGCGGCTCGGCCACCCGGAGCTTGCCAATCCGGTGCTGGATACGCTGGAGCTCGCCCGGATGCTGTTCCCGTCGCTGAAGAATCACCGCCTCAATACGCTGGCCGACAAGTTCAAGGTCAGCCTCGACAACCATCACCGGGCGATCGACGACTCGATCGCGCTCGGCCACATCCTGTTCCACCTGCTGAAGGAAGCGGGGGAGCGCGGGTACGCGAAGCTGGACCGTCTGAACGACGAAGTCGGCAAAAACTTGTCGACGCAGCGTCCTTTTCACTGCTGCATCTACGCGCTCAATATGACCGGGAAGAAAAATTTGTATACGCTCGTGTCGCTGTCGCATACGGAATATTTTCACAGGGTGCCGTGCATTCCGCGCAGCAAGCTGATCGAGCTCAGGGAAGGGCTGCTTGTCGCCTCGGGCTGCGAGAAGGGCGAGCTGTTCGAGACCGTGTTGAACAAGTCGCTGGAGGAAGCGGAGCAGGTGGCCGAATTTTACGATGTGCTTGAGATTCAGCCGACCTGCATCAACATGCACTTGGTGGACAAAGGGCTTGTCGGCAGTGCGGCGCAGCTCGAGGATGCCAACCGGCGCATTGTCGAAATCGGCCGCAAGCTCGGCAAGCCGGTCATCGCTACAGGGAACGTCCATTATTTGCACCCGCGCGAGAAAATATACCGGGACATCACCATTCACGGCATTACCGGCTTCAGCCCGCTCAAGGAAATCCGCAAACCCGACGTCCATCTGCGGACGACGAAGGAAATGCTGAAGGAATTCGAATATTTGGGCGAGGATACCGCTTATGAGGTCGTCGTCAAAAATACGGCCGAGCTGGCGGACCGGTTCGAAGTGATCGAGCTCTTCCCCGACAAGCTGTTCACTCCGATTATCGAGGGCGCGGAGGAAGAAATTCGCACGAAGTGCTACGATACGGCAAGGCGGCTGTACGGCGATCCGATTCCCGAGGTCGTCACCGCGCGCTTGGAGAAAGAGCTGGTGCCGATTATCAAGTACGGCTTCTCCGCCAACTATTTGATTTCCGAGCGCCTGGTCAAAAAATCGAACGAGGACGGTTATCTCGTCGGCTCGCGGGGTTCCGTCGGTTCGTCGGTCGTGGCGACGTTCCTCGGCATCTCCGAGGTGAACCCGCTGCCGCCGCATTACTTGTGCAAGTCGTGCCAGCACAGCGAGTGGTTCCTTGACGGCTCGATTCCGAGCGGCTTCGACCTGCCCGACAAGGACTGTCCGAACTGCGGCGCGAAGATGAAGGGGGACGGCCAGGATATTCCGTTCGAGACGTTCCTCGGCTTTAAAGGGGACAAGGTTCCCGATATCGATCTTAACTTCTCCGGCGAATACCAGCCGCACGCGCACAATTATACGAAGGTGCTGTTCGGGGAACGCAACGTATTCCGCGCGGGGACGATCGGCACGGTAGCGGAGAAGACGGCGTTCGGCTTCGTCAAAAAGTACGAGGAAGAGCAGGGCAAAAAATGGCGCGGCGCGGAGCTGAACCGGCTCGCTTCCGGCTGCACGGGCGTCAAGCGCAGCACGGGTCAGCATCCCGGGGGCATCGTCGTCGTCCCGGATTATATCGACGTCAACGACATTACACCGGTGCAGTATCCGGCCGACGATACGAGCGCGGAGTGGAAGACGACGCATTTCGATTACCACGCCTTCGACGCCAACCTGCTGAAACTCGATATTCTCGGGCACGATGATCCGACGATGATGCGCATGCTGCAGGATTTGACCGGGGTTGACCCGACGACGATTCCGATGAACGATCCGAAGGTCATGAGCCTGTTCAACTCTGTTGACGCGCTCGGCGTGACGCCGGAGCAAATCCGCACTCCCGTAGCTACATACGGCGTGCCGGAGATGGGCACCAAATTCGTCCGTCAAATGCTGGAGGAAGCGCAGCCGTCGAACTTCGCCGACCTGCTGCAAATCTCGGGCTTGTCCCACGGAACCGGCGTCTGGCTCGGCAACGCCCAGGAATTGATCCGCAAAGGCATCTGTACGATCAAGACCGTTATCGGCTGTCGCGACGACATCATGCTCTATCTTATTTATAAAGCAGGCATGGACGCCGGGCTCGCCTTCAAAATTACGGAAAGCGTGCGGAAAGGCAAAGGGCTGACCGAGGAATGGAAGGAAGAGATGAGGAAGCACAACGTGCCGAACTGGTACATCGACTCGTGCGAGAAGATCGAGTACATGTTCCCGAAGGCGCACGCTGCCGCTTATGTCATTTCGGCCGTGCGAACGGCTTACTTCAAGCTGTATTATCCGCTGGCGTTCTATGCGACCTACTTCTCCGTCCGCGCGGACGATTTCGATCTGGAGCTGCTGTGCCAAGGATACGACGCGATCCTGAAGCGATTGATCGAGATCGAGGAAAAAGGGTTCCAGGCGACGCCCAAGGAGAAGAACAGCATCTCCATTCTTGAGATGGCGCTGGAGATGACAGCCCGCGGTTTTTCGTTCAAGCCGATCGATCTGTACAAGTCGGACGCGGTCAAGTTTCTTATCGACGGCGATTCGCTCATTCCGCCGTTCTCCGCCGTTGCCGGCATCGGGGAGAATGCGGCCAAGAACATCGCCGCTTCCCGCGAGGCGGGCCCGTTCCTGTCGATCGAGGATTTCCAGTCGCGCAGCAAGGCGACGAAGACGATTATCGAGCTGCTGTCGGGCATGGGCTGCTTCCGCGGCTTGCCGGAGACGAATCAGCTGTCGCTGTTTTGAGGCAGTTGCAACACAGCCGCGGCTATGGTATAATCTTCAAAGGTAATAAGCTATAACTCGGCTTAGGAGAGTGGGGAAACCCACTCTTTACATTTTGTATAGGGTCGTAAACCGATAGGAGGCTGCAGTTTGAGCGGGAACATCAAATCGATCGTCGAAGATTTGGTGCGTCCATTTTTGGACGACAACGGATTTGAATTGGTGGACATCGAATATGTGAAGGAAGGCAGCAACTGGTTCCTTCGCGTATATGTCGACAAGGATGGCGGCATCGATATCGATGATTGCGGTAGAATCAGCGAATATTTGAGCGCAAAGCTGGACGAGAAGGACCCGATTCCGACGGCTTATTTTTTGGAGGTATCCTCGCCTGGAGCGGAGCGTCCCCTGAAGAAGCCGCGGGACTTCGAGCGGGCTGTCGGCAAGCATGTCTATCTGACAACATATGAGCCGGTAGATGGCCAGAAAGAATTCGAGGGCGTCCTGACGGCTTACGACGGCGAGACGGCGACGGTTCGGGCTGGCAAGAAGGAGCACGTTCTGCCCGTTGCCAAAATAGCGGGAGCTCGTTTGGCCATCGTCATGTAGCAGCCCTATTATGCGAGAGGAGGAAAAGGAGTTCATATGAACACGGATTTTATCGAGGCGTTGAATGAAATCGAGAGAGAGAAGGGCATCTCCAAGGACATATTGATCGACGCGATTGAAGCGGCCCTCATTTCCAGTTATAAGCGGAATTTCAATACGGCCCAGAACGTGCGCGTCGACATTAACCGGCATACCGGACTCATCAAGGTCTATGCGCGCAAGACGGTCGTGGACGAGGTGCTGGACCCGCGCATGGAAATTTCGCTTTATGCCGCCAGGGAGATTAACGGCAACTATCAATTGAATGATATTGTCGAGATTGAAGTGACTCCCCGCGATTTCGGGCGCATTGCCGCGCAGACCGCCAAACAGGTCGTAACGCAGCGCATTCGCGAGGCAGAGCGCGGGCTGATCTACAACGCGTATGTCGATAAGGAGCAGGATATCGTCAACGGCATCGTGCAGCGCCAGGATCAGCGCAACCTGTATGTCGATCTGGGCAAAATCGAGGCCGTATTGCCGCTGACCGAGCTGATGCCTACAGACAAGTTCGTGCACGGCGACCGCGTCAAAGCCTATATCACCAAGGTGGAAAATACGACGAAGGGCCCGCAGATCATCTTGTCGCGGACGCATCCCGGGCTGCTGAAGCGCCTGTTCGAGCTGGAGGTTCCGGAAATCTACGAAGGCGTTGTGGAAATCCGCTCTGTCGCGCGCGAGGCCGGATTCCGCTCGAAGATTGCGGTGTATTCGCGCAATCCCGAGGTGGACCCGGTCGGCTCCTGCGTCGGCCCGAAAGGGATGCGCGTGCAGACGATCGTCAGCGAGCTGAAGGGCGAGAAGATCGATATCGTTCGCTGGGTCGAGTCGGTGGAGGAATACGTAGCGAATGCGCTCAGCCCGTCCAAAGTCGTAGAGGTCATCGTGTTCGAGGAAGAGAAGATGGCGCGGGTCATCGTGCCCGACTACCAGCTGTCGCTGGCGATCGGCATCAAAGGCCAGAACGCGCGGCTCGCCGCGAAGCTCACGGGCTGGAAGATCGACATCAAGAGCGAATCGCAGGCGGAGCAGGAGTACGGACGTCCGAAATCGGAAGGCGAAGAGATGCATCAGGATTCGGTCAGCATCGATTAGAGGAGGCGCGGCTCCCTGCAGCCGGTCGTCCGGCCAGGCGGGCGGCGTCTATTGTCCGTCGGCGCAAACGGCCTGATTGTCGGATGGACGCCTATGACGGGCGCTGCCGTACGTCATCGGTCGTCACCTACGGTGTTGAAAATTCAGCTTGTAGATAAAGCTGAATTTTCAAGATAGCGCAAGGGGGAGTAACGGATGAAGCCTAGAAAAATACCGCTTAGAAAATGTGTCGCCTGCCAGCAAATGATGCCCAAGAAGGAATTGATCCGCGTCGTCAAGACGCCAAACGACGAGATGCTGATCGATTTGACCGGCAAGAAGGCGGGCCGCGGCGCTTATCTGTGCGGCAAGCTCTCCTGCTTCAAGCTGGCCAAGAAAACGCGGGCGCTCGACAGAGCGCTGAAATCGCCGGTCAGCCCCGAAATCTATGATGCGCTGGAGCAGGACTTTATCAAAGTCGAGGACGAATTCCAGGCGGCCAAAGCGGCGATGGAAGATGATGGGTCATGAATGCGAGCAAATTTTATTCCAATCTTGGGCTGGCGATGCGCGCGGGCAAGGTGATCACCGGCGAGGAAACGGTCGTCGAGGCGGTTCGCAAAGGCGAGGCGAAGCTGGTGATCGTCGCCGAGGACGCATCGGCAGGCACCTACAAGAAGGTAAGCGACAAGTGCAGTTATTATAAAGTTCCTATATATCGGTTCGGGGAACGCGGGGACTTGGGGGCCAGCATCGGCAAGGAAGCCCGCGTCGTCGTCGGCGTAACGGATCAGGGACTGGCAGCATTGCTGACCAAATCGTTGGAAGAAAAGCATGGAGGTGGACACTATTGAGCAAACAAGACAACAATAAAGACAAGTTGAGGGTGTACGAATATGCCAAGTCGCTGAACATGAGCAGCAAGGAGATCATTACGATTCTCAAGCGGGTCGGCATCACGGTAAACAATCATATGAGCGTAATGGAGAATGATATGGTCAATAAAGTGGAGCAATTTTTCCGGGACGTCAAGGCGAATGCCGCCGCGAAACGGCCCGGTCAAGATATGGGGAACAAGCCGTCGTCCAAGCCGGAAGCCAAAGGTCAGACCGTTGCCGTACAGCCGCGACCGGACACGAAGTCCGGCGCGCCGCAAGGCGCCGGGCAAGGCGGACAGCAGCCGGTCAGAGCGCAGGGCCAAGGCGGTCAAGGCCAGCGATCGGACCGGGACCGCAGAAACGGTCAAGGCGGCCAACGTCAAGACCGCGATCGCAGGGGCGGTCAAGGAGGGGCGCAAGGCCAGGGGCAAGGCGGTCAAGGCCAGCGTCAAGACCGCGACCGCAGGAACGGTCAAGGCGGCCAGGGCCAAGGCGGCCAGCAAAACCGCGGCGGCCAAGGGCAAGCTCAGGGAGGCCAGCGCGGAGGACGTTCCGGCGACCGCCCGCAAGGCCAGCAGCGTTCGAATGACAATCGCTTCGGCGGCGGTCAAGGCCGCCTGGGCGGGCAAGCCAAAGGCGCGGTGCTGCCTATCGATGCGCAGGCCGGCGCGGCAGGAGGCAAGGGCAAGGGTAAAAAGTCCAAGCCGAACCAGAATCAGAAGCGCTACGAGGACAACAACGGCAAGGCGCTGAACGGCAAGTTTTCCGGCGGGCGCGGCGGCCAAAAAAATCAGCGCGGCAAGCAGCAGGCGGATCAGCCGAAACGGGACAATACGCCGAAGAAGATTATCGTCCGCGGCACCATGACCGTCGGCGAGCTGGCCAAGCTGCTGCATAAGGAAGTGGCGGAGGTCATCAAGAAGCTGCTGTTCCTCGGCGTGATGGCCACGATCAACCAGGAGCTGGATCTCGATACGATTCAATTGGTCGCCTCCGAATTCGGGGTTGAGGTCGAACTCAAAATCCCGGTCGAGGAAGACAAGTTCGAGGAAATCGAGGAGAAGGACGACGAGGCGGATCTGCAGGAACGGCCTCCGGTCGTGACGATCATGGGGCACGTCGACCACGGCAAGACGACGCTGCTCGACTCGATCCGCAAGACGAACGTCACCGAGAGCGAAGCCGGCGGCATCACGCAGCATATTGGTGCCTATCAGGTCGAAGTGCACGGCAAAAAAATTACGTTCCTCGATACGCCGGGCCACGAAGCGTTTACGTCCATGCGCGCCCGCGGCGCTCAGGTTACGGATATTACGATTCTGGTCGTGGCGGCCGACGACGGCGTCATGCCGCAGACGGTCGAAGCGATCAACCATGCGAAGGCCGCGAAGGTGCCGATCATCGTCGCTGTCAACAAGATCGACAAGCCGGAAGCCGACGTCGACCGCATCAAGCAGGCCTTGATGGAATACGAGCTCGTGCCGGAGGAATGGGGCGGAGATACGATTTTCTGCAACGTCTCGGCCAAGCAGCGCATTGGTCTCGACAATTTGCTCGACATGATCCTTCTCGTGGCCGAGGTGCAGGAGCTGAAGGCGAACCCGAACAAACGGGCGCGCGGCACCGTCATCGAGGCGGAGCTCGACAAAGGCAAAGGACCGGTAGCCCGCGTGCTCGTTCAGCACGGTACGCTCAAGGTGGGCGATACGCTCGTTGCCGGCGTCCATTTCGGCCGCGTCCGCGCCATGATCAACGACAAGGGCAAACGGCTCAAGGAAGCGGGACCTTCCACCCCGGTGGAAATTACCGGCTTGACCGATGTGCCGCTGGCAGGCGATCCGTTCCTCGTCTTCGAGGACGAGCGCAAAGCGCGGGCGATCGCGGAGAAGCGGGCGGCGACGCTGCGCGAAACGAATATGGGCACGAATGCCCGGGTTACGCTGGATGATCTGTACAAGCGGATCAAGGAAGGCGAGATCAAGGATCTGAACGTGATCATTAAAGCCGACGTTCAAGGCTCGGCCGAGGCGCTCAAAGGTTCGCTGGAGAAAATCGATATCGAGGGCGTCCGCGTCAAAATTCTTCACACCGGCGCCGGCGCGATTACCGAGTCCGACGTCATTCTGGCGCAGGCGTCCAACGCGATCATCATCGGCTTCAACGTCCGTCCGGAGCCGCTGGCGAAGGCGGCCGCCGATCAGGAGAAGGTCGACATCAGGCTGCACCGGATTATCTACAACGTGATCGAAGAAATCGAGCAGGCGATGAAAGGTATGCTCGATCCGGTGTACAAGGAAGTCGTCATCGGCCACGCCGAGGTGCGCAACACGTTCAAGGTGTCCAAAATCGGCACGATTGCTGGCTGCATGATCACTTCCGGCAAAATTACCCGGTCCGCGGAGGTTCGCCTGATCCGGGACGGCATCGTTGTCTACGAAGGCAAGATCGATTCGCTCAAGCGCTACAAGGACGACGTAAGGGAAGTGGCGCAAGGTTACGAATGCGGTATATCTCTGGATAATTATAATGATATTAAAGAAGGGGATACCATCGAGGCATTCGTAATGGAAACTGTTGAGAGGTGAGCCGGAAGTGGCAAGAATTCGCGTAGGCAGGGTCGGCGAGCAGATCAAGAAAGAGCTTAGCCAGCTGATCCAGAATGAGCTGAAGGACCCGCGTATCGGCTTTATCACGATCACGGGCGTCGATGTGACGAACGATTTGTCGCAGGCCAAAGTGTTTTTGAGCGTGATGGGCAGCGAGGAGGAGAAGGAAGCGTCGCTGAAGGCGCTCGTTCGCAGCAGCGGCTTTCTCCGCGCCGAGCTCGGCAAACGGATCCGGCTGCGCAAAGTTCCGGAGCTGCTGTTCAAATTCGATACGTCGATCGATTACGGCAGCCGGATTGAATCAATCCTGCAGCAGCTGGGTGAGGAGAACGGAAAGCATGAGCAGTAACGAATATGCGGAACTGCTTCAGGCAGCGGCGCGATTTATACGGGAAAACGACGATTTTCTGGTAGTGTCCCACGTCCAGCCGGACGGGGACGCTGCCGGTTCTACTTTTGCCGTTGCCTGGATGCTGCGGGAGCTGGGCAAAACGTTCACGCTGATCAATGAAGGTCCGATTCCCGCGAAATTTATGTATATGGCGGAAGACATTCCGGTTGTCAATTATGAATCCAATCCGCCCGGCCGCCAGTTCCGGCGCATCATTGCCGTCGATTGCGCGGACCCGGAACGGATCGGCCGGGTAAGGGAATGCTTTGCCCCCGATGCCGAGCTGCTGAACATCGACCATCATGCGACGAATGACGGGTTCGGCCATTGGAATCTGGTGAAGGCTGACGCTGCGGCCACCGTCGAGGTGCTGTACGACTTGGGCGAGGCTATGGGTATCCCGTTCTCGCAGCAGCTCAACGTCTGCATTTATTCCGGGCTGCTGACGGATACCGGCGGTTTCCGCTATTCCTCCACGTCGCCCAAAGTCATGCGCATCGCCGCAGACCTGTTGTCCCGCGGCGTGCAGGGGCATGAACTGGCCGAGCGGCTGCTGGAGACGATGACCCGTCAGCAAGTGTCGCTGTTGAAGCATTGCTTGAGCTCGCTTTCCTTTGCGGCGGACGGCCGGATCGCCTGGCTATCGGTGACGCTGGACGACCTTAAGGCGGCGTCCGCCGGTAATGAAGACATGGAAGGGCTGGTCAATTACGCCCGCAATGTCGAGGGCGTGGAAGTCGGTCTGCTTTTCAAAGAGAAGGGGCCGGAACTGGTCAAGGTCAGCCTGCGCTCCTCAGGCGCCGTTAACGTCGCCGAGGTAGCGGCATCGTTCGGCGGCGGTGGCCATGTTCGGGCGGCCGGATGCACGATAGCGGCCTCGCTTTCCGATGCGGTGGATCAGGTCGTGAAGAAAGTCGAGGCGGCTATGGCATGACGCAGGCTCAACCGTTAGAGGGCGTGCTGCCGATCTGGAAGCCCAAGGGCTGGACTTCGCATGACGTCGTCGCTAAAGCGCGGCGCATTCTCCGCATGAAGCGGATCGGCCATACGGGGACGCTCGACCCTGAGGTGACGGGAGTGCTCCCGCTCTGCCTCGGGCGGGCGACACGGCTGGTCGAATACATACAGGATCTGCCGAAGCAGTATGAAGCGCAGCTTGTGCTCGGCCTTGCTACCGACACGGAAGATTTGAGCGGCACGGTGCTGGAGCGGGCAGGCGACGTTCGCGCCGTTATCTCGGAAGAGGAAGTGCGGCGGGCGATTCTGCGGTTCGAAGGCGAGATCGAGCAGGTGCCGCCGATGTATTCGGCGGTCAAAGTGGACGGAAAGCGCTTGTACGAGCTGGCGCGCCAAGGCCTGGAGGTGGAGCGGAAGCCGAGGAAGGTGACTGTGCATTCCATCGAGCTGCTGGGGAGCGATTGGAGCCAGCCGCATCCGACGGTGCGCTTTCGGGTACTGTGCTCCAAAGGTACGTATATCCGCACTCTATGCGTCGATATCGGACGGGCGCTCGGCGTTCCTGCGGCGATGGCGGAGCTGGTTCGCACGTCGACCGGCGGTATCGGCCGCGAGCAGTGCTTGACGCTGGAAGAGGCGGAGTTGTTGCATGCCCGCGGCGAGCTGAGCGGCAAGCTGCTGTCTGCAGACCGCGTGCTGCGGCATTTGCCGGAGGTCGAGCTGTCGCCGTCGCAGAAGGCGATGGCGCTAAAGGGCCGCAAGCTGCGCGTTGCTGCCGTTCGGCCCCCTCGCGCCCCCGCGCCGGCCTCGTCTGCTGCGGCGGAAGCGGGGGAAGTCGCCGCATTCGACGAGCAGAGACAGCTTGTCGGAATTTTCCTGTGGGAGCCGGAGCAACGCGTGCTGACGCCGCGCAAAATATTCAGCTCCGGCTAGACGCCGATGACGAGTGCTTCCTGTCGTCATCGCTCGTCACCTGCGGTGTTGAAAATTCAGCGATGGATACCGCAAATTTTCAAGATAGACGCCCATGCTGCTGGCGCAGCACCATCAGAAGGATGAAAATGAGCCGCGGCGCACCAAGCGCTATTTTCAAGATAGACGCCCATGCCGCCTTGCGCGGCACCATCAGATGGTGAAAATGGGCCGCACAAACCGGGGGCTATTTTCAAAATAGCCAGCAAATGTTGTATTTTGTACAACTAAAACAGGGGGATAACCCCTATTTGCGGCTCAATGTTGCACAACGTGCAACATTTTGGGCGATGTTTCCGGTTTTGAAGCCAATCGCCTCTAAATTGTTGCACAAAATGCAACATTACCCTTCCTCTGGTGCGAAGAGGACGGAAAATGTTGCATTTTTTGCAGGATTTGTCGCCTCATGTGCCCGGATAGGGGCCGCGCTAACGCGGAGTCCGCACGCTGACATGGAGTCCGAGCGCCAACGTGACGCTACGTGGAGTTCGCACGCTGACATGGAGTCCGAGCGCCAACGTGACGCTACGTGAGTTCGCACGCGAACGCGGCTCTCGGGGCTGCCGGCTAAAGTATTTTCGCTGCAGACAAGTTTTACGCAGCGTTTCCAGAAAAGCTGCCGGAAAAATCAACTTCGATAAAGCGTTAAGGTGTAAAACGAAGTGTGGCCTTTCGCACCAGGCAAAACTGCCGCTCAAGCGCAGCCCCGCTCGTCTGGAGAAGCTGCTTCGATCGGGCTTCTCTTCATTGCTCGCTAGCCTAGGGGGCTGTTTTGCCGGGCAGACCTTGAGCTAACGCTAACCACGGAGCTTATTTCACTCGAAATCATCAATTTGAATTTTAACGAAAGTGAGCAGTCTTATTCCGCATTTTGGGCTGCCAGATACAGCGTTTTTGACAAAATAGCGCTACCAGCCTGCGTTACATTTTTCAAAGGCTGCGTTTCAGCAAAATAGCGTTTGTCACTGGCGTTAGAAATTCGGAAGCCTCGGATAACAGCTCAGGAAGTAAAGCGCAGGAAGGACGGCTCAGGAAGAACAGCTCAGGCAGGAACAGCACATGAAGGAGCAGCTCAGGAGGGGCCGTGCAGGAATGGACAGCTGTCGAAAAGAACGAGGCTCGGGCAGTTTTTGCAATATTACCCCAAGGACGCCAATGACGAGCGACTCCTTCGTTATCGGTCGTCACCTGCGTTGTTGAAAATTCAACGTGCGGTATACCGCCAAATTTTCAAGATAGACCCCCATGTCGCTGGCGCAGCACCATCAGATGATGAAAATAGGCTGCGGACCGTGGGCTATTTTCAAGATAGACGCCCATGCCGCTGGCGCAGCACCATCAGAAGATGAAAATTGGGCCGCGGACACCGGGCTATTTTCAAGATAGACGCCAATGACGAGCGACTCCTTCGTTATCGGTCGTCACCTGCGTTGTTGAAAATTCAACGTGCGGTATACCGCCAAATTTTCAAGATAGACTATCCGAGACGTTTTATACGAATGTAGGTGAACGGACAATGATGATGCAGACGATACCTATAGCAGACCCTGCGAACGGCCCGCGGCCGAATGCTGCCGTCCGCAGCCAGGTGCTGGCCATCGGCGAGTTCGACGGCGTCCATCTCGGACATCGGGAGGTCATTCGCCGCACGGTTGAGACGGCCAGGCGGCTCGGGATTCCTGCCGCCATTATGACGTTCCATCCGCATCCCCGCGAGGTGCTGGGCAACGGCGTGTACTCGAGGCTGTTGACGCCGCTTAAGACTAAGCAGGCGATTTTGGAAAGCCTCGGGGTGGACATATTATACGTCGTGGACTTCAGCGAAGATTTCATGCGCGTATCGCCCCGTCAGTTCGTTCACGACATGCTTTGCCCGATGAAGGTCAACACCGTGTTTGTCGGATTCGACTTCACGTTCGGGCACCGCGGGGCGGGCACGCCGGATACGCTGTGCGAGCTGGCGGAGGGCCGGTTTGCCGTTGAGGTGGTGCGCCCTTACCACCTCGGCGGCGTGAAGGTCAGCAGCACGCTGATCCGCGAGCAGCTGCTCTCGGGACGCGTGGAGGAGGCCAATAAGCTGCTCGGCCGCCGGTACTCCGTAGCTGGCTCGGTCGTGCACGGGGACGGGAGGGGCCGCACGATCGGCTTTCCGACAGCCAATGTGAGTGTGGCGGACAATTATCTCATTCCTGCGAACGGCGTCTATGCCGTTCAAGCTCGCCTGAAAGACGGCATATGCGGCGGCGTCATGAACATCGGGGTCAAGCCGACCTTTGCGGAGTCGCTGCCCGAGCCAACGCTGGAAGTGCATTTATTCGATTTTGACCGCAATATATACGACGAGCCGATCGAGGTCGAGCTGATCGCGTATATCCGCAGCGAGCGCAAATTCGCTTCGGCCGCCGAACTGATCGAGCAGATTCGCCGGGACGCGGATCAGGCTCGCACGATGCTGGCCTGACGTCTGGCTTTTTATTTTTGGATATGATATACTATCATTCGTTGTCGGTTATTCGCTAACCGGCGTCAATAATGAACCTCGGCATGGAGATGCGAACTCTCCGGCGCTCTCTGGGCTGAAGGGGATATACTTACTTAAATGGAGGTGAACAGGATGGCTATTACTCAAGAACGCAAGCAGGAACTGATTGCAGCTCACAAGACGCACGATAACGACACAGGGTCTCCTGAAGTTCAAGTCGCTATCCTTACGGAAAACATCGTGAACCTGACGAACCACTTGAAGGTTCACAAGAAGGACCATCATTCCCGCCGCGGGCTGTTGAAAATGGTCGGTCAACGCCGTAAGCTTTTGACGTACTTGAAAAACAAAGACGTTAATCGTTACAGCGCGCTGATCGAGAAGCTTGGCCTGCGCCGTTAATAGTGAATCAGTTGGAAAGCAACCGAATCGATCCTTTCCGCGACGTCCGTCCGGGCGTTCCCGCGGGGAGGGTTGGAGGTTGCTTTTTTTCCATGTGCAGAGCAAGGACTTGCGTCATGTTTTGCAAAAAAGAAGGAAATACTAGCCATTATGCAGAATGATTAAGAGATGACAGCCTAAGAGAGTCGTCGGAAGCGATGGAGGAGGTAGCATATGGAGAAGAAAGTGCAGATGGACTTGGCCGGCCGCACGCTCATACTCGAAACCGGTCGGCTGGCGAAGCAGGCCAATGCCGCAGTCATGGCCCGGTACGGGGACACGGCGGTGCTTTGTACGGTTACGGCTTCGAAGGAGCCGAAGGACCTGGATTTTTTCCCGCTGACAGTCAACTATGAGGAGCGGCTGTATTCCGTAGGGAAAATTCCCGGCGGCTTCATTAAAAGAGAGGGCCGCCCGAGCGAGAAGGCGATTCTTGCCGGCCGCTTGACGGACCGTCCGATTCGTCCGTTGTTTCCGGAAGGGTTCCGCAACGATGTGCAGATCGTAGCCATGGTCATGAGCGTCGATCAGGACTGCTCGCCGGAGATTGCGGCGATGATCGGCACTTCGGCCGCGCTCAGCATATCCGACGTTCCGTTTAACGGTCCGGTCGGCGGGGTCATCGTCGGCCGGGTGGACGGACAGTTTGTGATCAACCCGACGCTGGAGCAGGCCGACAAGAGCGATATTCATCTCGTCGTCGCCGGGACGAAGGACGCGATCATGATGGTCGAAGCCGGTGCCGACGAAGTGCCGGAGGAAGTGATGCTTGAGGCGATCATGTTCGGGCACGATGAGATCAAGAAGATCGTCGCCCTGCAGGAGCAGCTCGTTGCGGAGGCCGGCAAGCCGAAGATGGAGGTCGTGCTGCACAGCGTCAATCCGGAGGTCAATCGCACGGTGCGGGAATTCGCTCAAGCCCGGCTTGTCGAGGCGATTCAAATTCCGGAGAAGCATGCGCGGCAGGATGCCATCGACGCGATCAACGCGGAGGCGGTCGAGCATTTCACCCAGGTGTATGCGGAGACGCCGGAGCTGCTGAGCGATGTGAAAGAGACCTTGTATGACATCGTGAAGGAAGAAGTGCGCCGGCTCATTACCCACGACAAGGTTCGTCCGGACGGACGGGCGCTGGACGAAATTCGCCCGATCGAGTGCGATATCAACCTGCTGCCGCGCACGCACGGCTCGGGACTGTTCACCCGCGGCCAGACGCAGGCGCTCAGCGTGTGCACGCTCGGCGCGCTCGGCGACGTGCAAATATTGGACGGCATCGATCTCGAGGAATCGAAGCGGTTCATGCACCATTACAACTTCCCGCCGTTCAGCGTTGGAGAAGCGAGGCCGCTTAGGGCTCCGGGACGCCGCGAGATCGGCCACGGAGCACTCGGCGAGCGCGCGCTGGAGCCGATTATTCCTTCGGAGGCGGAGTTCCCGTATACGATTCGCCTTGTATCCGAAGTATTGGAGTCCAACGGCTCGACATCCCAGGCGAGCATTTGCGCCAGCACCTTGGCGCTGATGGATGCAGGCGTGCCGATCAAGGCGCCGGTCGCTGGCGTGGCGATGGGCTTGATCAAGGACGGGGAGCATTTCTCCATCTTGACCGACATTCAAGGCATGGAGGACCATTTGGGCGATATGGACTTCAAGGTAGCCGGAACGTCCAAGGGCGTCACTGCGCTGCAGATGGATATCAAGATCGATGGCATCGACCGCGAAATTTTGGCGCAAGCGCTGGAGCAGGCGAAGAAAGGCCGCTTGTTCATTCTGAACAAAATGCTGGAGCGCATCGCTGCGCCGAAGCCGAGCCTGTCGCCGTACGCCCCGAAAATTTTGACCATGCAGATCAATCCGGACAAAATTCGCGACGTCATCGGCGCAGGCGGCAAAGTGATCAACAAGATCATCGAGGAAACCGGCGTCAAAATCGATATCGAGCAGGACGGACGTGTCTTCATCGCTTCGGCGGACGAACAGGCGAACGAGAAGGCCCGTCAAATTATCGAAGGCATCGTGCGCGAGGTGGTCGTCGGCGAGATTTATTTGGGCACCGTGAAGCGTATCGAGAAGTTCGGCGCCTTCGTGGAAGTGTTGCCGGGCAAGGAAGGGCTTGTTCACATTTCCCAAATGTCGACCGAGCGGGTAGGCAAGGTGGAGGATGTGGTCAAGATCGGCGACCAGATTACGGTCAAGGTGACCGAAATCGACAGCCAGGGCCGGATCAACCTGTCCCGCAAAGCGGTATTGACCTCGCAGATGACCGCGCAGGCCTAACCGCCGGAATCGAATACCAGGCTCGGCGCCTTGCCGGGCACGACAAAAGAGCCAGAGCAGTCTGTCTCTTTTTTTGTTGTGGTCTACACTTGTCCCTTCGTTCATAATTATGGTGAAAAAAGAAACGACAGGAGACATCCCATGAAGCGAAAGCAATGGTTGTACGTGTCGGCCGGCATAGCGGCATGCCTCGTCGGCATCAGTCAGCTGGAGGGGATCGACCGGTTCGTCGAGTACGCGCGCGAGCAATCCGGGCGTGCCGTATTCGCGCCGCTTTCGTCGGAGTGGCTGGCCGCGGTGCAGGTAGCGGACGTCAACGGGCTGGAGAAGCGGCGCGCCGAAATGCGCAGCCGGATCGAGGAAGAGGCGAAGCGCCGCTATGTCGCCCCGGTGAACGCCGTCGTCGACCGCGTCTGGAAGGCGATTCCCGGCTACAACGGGCTCGAGCTCGATGTCGAAAAGACGCTGGAGCTGGCCGAGCAGGAAGGGTTTCCGGAGCCGCCGAAGCTGATCATGCGGGAAATCCCGGCGAAAGTACATATCGACCAATTGGGGCCTCATCCGGTATATAAGGGCAATCCGAACAAACCGATGGTGTCGCTGATGATTAACGTGGCCTGGGGCGACGAGTACATCCCGAAGATGCTGGACACGCTGCGCGAAGAGAACGTGAAGGCGACCTTTTTCTTTGACGGGTCCTGGCTGAACCAAAATATAGCGACCGCGCGGACCATTATGCAGGAAGGGCACGAGGTGTCCAATCACGCTTATTCCCATCCGAAAATGAGCACGCTGGACCGGGCGCGGGCGACGTCGGAAATCGCCAAAACCGAAGCGCTGCTGACCAAGGAACTGGGCGCCAAAAACAAGCTGTTCGCTCCCCCTGCCGGCGATTTCAACCAGGCGACGGTCGATATCGCTCACGGGATGGGGCTGCGCACCGTGCTGTGGACCTTGGATACGGTCGATTGGAAGAAGCCGAGCCCGGCGTCCATCGTAAGGAAGATCGCCGATCATGTCGAGCCCGGCTCCTTGATCTTGATGCATCCGACGGAGCCGAGCAGCTCGGCGCTGAAGGAGATGATTCGGGTGATCAAGGCAAAGGGCTTGTCGCTCGGCACCGTCAGCGAGACGATTTCGCCGAAGCGGGTGCCGGAGGTTGAGTCGGCCGAACAATAATGATAATATCTAACTATTATACGGATCGACCGAGGAGGCTCTATACTTTTGAATAAATACGCATTGAGCAACGGGCTGCGGGTCGTCGTCGAGCAAATACCGACATGCCGTTCCGTCGCTTTCGGCATTTGGGTCAAGACGGGGTCGCGGTATGAAAGCGAGCATAATAACGGCATTTCTCATTTTATCGAGCACATGCTGTTCAAGGGGACGGACAAATATTCCGCCAAGGATATCGCCGAACTGTTCGATGGCATCGGCGGCAACGTGAATGCTTTTACGTCCAAAGAATACACCTGCTATTTCGCCAAGGTGCTGGATGAGCATCTGCCGCTGGCTGTCGAGGTGCTGGCCGACATGTTTTTCCGCTCCGCATTCGATCCGGCCGAGCTGGACAAGGAGAAAAACGTCATCTACGAGGAAATTGCCATGTACGAGGATACGCCGGACGACATGGTGCACGATCTGATCGCCAAGGCGGCGTTCGGCAACCATTCGCTCGGCTATCCGATTATCGGCACGGAGGACAATTTGTCCGCGATGCATTCGGATACCCTCAGGCAGTACATGGCCGAGCACTATACGATCCCGAACACCGTCATTAGCCTGGCCGGGAATGTCGGCGACGACGTCGTGGAGCTGATCGAACGGCACTTCGGCGGCTTTGCGCTGGCCGGCAGCGCGCAGGAGAAGGCGCAGCCGCAGTTTCACAGCGATTATATTTATCATCATAAGAAGACGGAGCAAAACCATATCTGCCTGTCGCTGCCCGGCTTGTCGGCCAAAGACGATATGCTGTATGCGATGATTTTGCTCAACAACGCGATCGGGGGCGGCATGAGCTCGCGATTGTTCCAGGAAATCCGCGAGAAGCGCGGGCTGGCGTATTCCGTGTATTCCTACCATACTTCCTATCAGGACGGCGGCATGTTCACCATCTATACGGGAACGGCCCCTAAGCAGACCGCCGAAGTGCTGAACATTACGATGGAGGTGCTGTCCGACATCAAGGCGAACGGACTGACGCCGGCCGAGCTGAAGAAAGGGAAGGAACAGATGAAAGGCAGCCTCATTCTCAGCCTGGAAAGCACGAGCAGCCGGATGAACCGGCTCGGCAAGAACGAGCTGATGCTGGGCAGGCACTACAGTCTGGATGAAATGATCGCACGCATCGAAAGCGTGGAGATGGAGCATATTCGCCAGCTGACGGACCAGATGATGGCCCAGCCGTTCGCGCTGGCCATGGTCGGCGGTTCGGACGAGGCGGCGGCGAATTTCAGGAGGGATCAGCTTGTCTGAAATATATGAGATTAGACTGAAGCGGCTTCCGCACAGCGAAGGGCTGCCGCTGCCTAGGCGCATGTCCGAGCTGGCGGCCGGCTTCGACCTGTACGCGGCTGTGCCGCAGGACGCGCCTGTCGTGCTGCAGCCCGGAGACCGGGCGCTTATTCCGACAGGGCTGGCGATGGCGATGCCGGCAGGGCTGGAAGCGCAGGTTCGCCCGAGGAGCGGGCTGGCATTGAAATACGGCATCACGGCGCTCAACTCGCCGGGAACGATCGACGCCGATTATCGCGGCGAGGTGCAGGTGCTGCTCATCAATCACGGCCGCGAGCCATTCGCCATTGAGCGGGGCGAGCGGATCGCGCAAATCGTCTTTCAGTGGCTGCCCGCCGTCCGTTTAACGGAAGCGGAGGAGCTTGAGGCGACGGACCGCGGCGCCGGGGGCTTCGGCCACACGGGAACGAAATAAACCGTGGGACAGACAGGAGCGGACGAATCCGCATGCCTTCGGGCAAATCGGACAAATGAGATTATGCAATAATGACGCAGGCAGCTGCCGGGCCATCAGGTCACGGCGGCTGCTTTTTTTGGGCTTGCTTAAAGCGCCGCATCCGTCTGCCGCAGGGCGGCCGCCAACGCTGCTTTGCCGGCAGGCACGCCGCCCCGCTTCGCCGGCAGGGGGCCGCTTCGCTTCGCCCGTCTGGCCGGTTGTAACCCATCACTGGGCTCCGGCATAAGATGAGTTATTGAAAGCGACTTTGAAAGAGGTGAGAAGGAATGCTGACCGGAATTCAAGTGGCGCTCATCGGGGGCGACGCCCGCCAGCTCGAAGTGATTCACAAATGCTCCGAGCTGGACGCGTCGGTCGTTCTTATCGGTTTCGATAATTTGCAAAACCAGTTCAGCGGCATTACGAAGGCGGAACTGTCGCCAGACGCGCTGACGGGAATGGATGCCGTTATTTTGCCGGCGGTTGGAACGGACGATCACGGCCGGGTCGAGAGCTTATTCTCGTCCTCCGAGCTTATTCTGGGCGACGAGCATATCGCCGCTTTGCCGAAGCATGCCACGCTGTTCACCGGGATGGCCAGACCGTATTTGCGCGAGCTGTGCGCGAAGCATCGGATTCGGCTGGTGGAGCTGTTCGACCGGGACGACGTCGTTATATACAATTCGATTCCGACAGCGGAAGGCGCGATTATGATCGCGATCCAGAACACGGATTTCACGATCCACGGGTCCAAGTCCGTCGTGCTTGGCTTCGGACGAACGGGGATTACGCTGGCCCGGACGCTCCAGGGCATGGGAGCGCACGTCAAGGTCGGAGTCAACAAGCCCGAATATTATGCCCGCGCTTCGGAAATGCGGCTGAATCCGTTCTATACGCACGATTTGCTGGCCCAGGCGCCGGGAACGGACTTGCTTTTTAATACAGTACCTTCCATGATTGTGACGGCGCAAGTCATCGCCAGCCTTCCTCACCGGGCGGTCATCATCGATCTGGCCTCGCGTCCGGGCGGGACCGACTTCCGGTTCGCCGAGAAGCGGGGCATCAAGGCGATGCTGGCGCCGGGGCTGCCGGGCATCGTCGCTCCGAAGACTGCCGGCCGCATCATCGCCGATGCGCTCACCAAGATCATTATGGAAGAGGCGACTGCAAGGAGGAATGAGCAATGACCTGGCAAGGAATTACGGTAGGCTTCGCCTTGACTGGCTCGCACTGTACGTTCGAGGAGGTCATGCCGCAAATCCAGCGTTTCGTCGACGCCGGCGCGAACGTTATTCCGATCGTGACGCAGACGATCTTGACGACAGACACCCGTTTTGGCACCTCGGAAAATTGGTTAAAACAGTTGAAAGACATCACAGGAAATGATATTATTTCTTCAATTGTAGATGCGGAACCGCTGGGGCCTTCCAAGCTGCTCGACGTCATGGTCATCGCCCCGTGCACGGGCAATACGACCAGCAAGCTGGCGAATGCGCAGACGGACAGTGCTGTGCTGATGGCGGCCAAAGCGCAAATGCGCAATCAGCGTCCGCTGGTCATTGCGATCTCGACGAACGACGGATTGGGGCTGAATGCGGCGAACGTCAGCAAGCTTCTCATTATGAAAAACATCTATTTCGTCCCGTTCGGGCAGGACAATCCGTCAGCCAAGCCGAATTCGCTGGTGGCCAGAATGGATCTGATTATGGAGACGTGCGCGGAGGCGCTGAGAGGCAAGCAGCTTCAACCGCTGCTGATCGAGCGCTTCAATTATCAATGATATATGACGAGTCAAGCGATGGCTTCCGACGCGGAAGCCCCGCTTTGCTGTCCATATACTTTCGCTGACGCTTCGACGTTCGGCGGATGCTGCCCGCTATTTTCATAAGGCAGGCATGTAAGCAAAGGGGAGATCTTATGAAGATCTTGGTGCAGAAATTCGGAGGCACATCCCTTGCCACAGCTGAAGCCAGAGCACACGTCATAGAACACGTCCAGGATGCGTTGCGGCAAAGCTTCAAACTAGTTGTCGTCGTATCGGCCATGGGGCGCAGGGGTGACCCGTACGCAACGGATACGCTGCTCGATTGGATCAAGGAGAACGGGGACGGGCTGCCGGCCCGCGAGAAGGATATGCTGCTTTGCTGCGGCGAGCTGATCTCGGCAGCGACGCTGTGCAGCCTGCTGTGCGCGGCAGGCATCCCGTCCGCCGTGCTGACAGGGGCTCAGGCAGGCTTTCTGACCAATGAGGATCACGGCAATGCGCAAATTTTGTCAGTGCGGCCGAAGCGTATTCTTGAATTGCTGGATCAGGGAAAAGTCGCTATTGTCGCCGGCTTTCAGGGAGAGAACCGGCACGGCGATTTCACGACGCTCGGTCGGGGAGGCAGCGACACTTCGGCGACGGCGCTCGGTGCGGCGCTCAAGGCCGAAATGGTCGATATTTTCACCGACGTGAGCGGGATACTGACGGCCGATCCGCGAATTGTCAAGGAAGCCAGGGCTCTGGCTGCGGTATCGTATGCCGAAATATGCAACATGGCCCATAGCGGGGCCAAGGTCATTCATCCGCGGGCCGTCGAGGTGGCCATGCATGCCGGGATTCCGATCCGCGTTCGCTCCACGTTCTCGAAGGACCCGGGGACGCTCGTCACGCATCCCGAAGCGCTGAAGCCGGAGGAAGGCAAGATCAACGACCGTTATGTTACCGGGATTGCGCATTTTGCCGACGTGACGCAAATTCAGATTCGCTCCGATGAAGGGGCGTACGACCTGCAGCTTACGGTGTTCAAAGCGATGGCGCAGGAGAAGATCAGCGTCGATTTCATTAACGTCAATCCTTCGGGGGTCGTGTATACCGTGTTCGGCCATGAGGCGCGGCGCGCTGCCAGCGCGCTAAGGAAGCTCGGGCTGGAGCCGGAGCTGACGCCCCATTGCGCCAAGGTGTCGATTATCGGCGGCGGCATGAACGGGGTTCCGGGAATTATGGCCCATATCGTAGAGGCGTTGACCGAGGAGGATATTCGCATCCTGCAGTCGGCGGATTCCAATACGACGATCTGGGTGCTCGTGCAGAGCCAGGATATGGAGGCCGCGGTTCGGGCGCTACATCGGCGGTTTTTGCTGCATCACCCTGCCGGTTCGGCCGATATGGACGGCGGCTTCGCAAGCGAGCCCGCGGAGGCTGCAGGCGTTAGCGACGAATCAGATTAAGAGGAAAGTGGGATTAACATGTCCGTAGATTTCGGAAGATTGATTACGGCGATGGTCACGCCATTCGACAGTCAGCTGCAAATCGATTGGCCGCAGGTTGGCCGGCTGATCGATTATTTGATCGAGGAGCAGCAAAGCGACAGCCTGGTCGTATGCGGTACGACTGGCGAATCTCCTACGCTCACCGAGGAGGAAAAGCTGCAGCTCTTCGACTATGCCGTCAAGCACGCCAAGGGCCGCTGCAAAATTATTGCCGGGACCGGCAGCTACGATACCGGGCACACGATTCATCTGTCCCGGGAAGCCGAGAAGCTCGGCGTCGATGCGCTGCTCCTGGTCGCCCCGTACTATAACCGCCCGTCCCAGGAAGGGCTGTACCAGCATTACAAAGCGGTCGCGGAATCGGTCAGCTTGCCGGTTATTCTGTACAACGTTCCGGGACGCACAGGGGTCAATATTACCGCCGAGACGACAGTCCGCCTGTCGCAAATTCCGAATATCGCGGCGACGAAGGATTGCACGGATACCGATCAAATTACGCAAATTTTGCACGGCGCCCGTCCGGGCTTCGTCGTATACAGCGGCGACGACAGCATGACGCTACCGGCTCTTTCCGTCGGCGCTCACGGCATCATAAGCGTATCAAGCCATGTCATCGGCAAAGAGATGAAAACGATGATCGACTTGTACTTGCAGGGCCGCGTTCGGGAAGCGGCGGAGCTTAACCGCAAGCTGCACCCGATCTTCAAAGGGATGTTCGAATGCCCGCATCGCGTGCCAAGCCCGGCTCCTGTCAAATTTGCGCTCAATTACCGCGGTATGAATGTAGGCGGCTTGCGCCTGCCGCTAGTGAATGTAACCGAAGAAGAAGGACGATTTATTGCAGCGCTGTTCGATTGAACCGGCGGTCAATAGCCGCCCGCGAAATCGGTGCCGTTTGCGGCATCGGTTTTCTTTTTTTGGATACAATAACGGGTAACAGAAGGCCTTGAAGGCCGCAGCTTGTAATTGGTTATTTTTTTCATGTATAATGGTGGCAAGTGACTGGTGCGGTTTTTTAATGGTTTGCTTTTCATACAAGAATCGTCGTCAATTCAACAGAGGAGGTTTAATTCTTGTCCAAGAAAAATATAGATAAGCTATCGATCTTCGCTCTTGGCGGCGTGGGCGAGATCGGGAAGAACATGTATGTGGTCCAGTATGCGAATGATATTGTCGTTATCGATTGCGGTCTCAAGTTTCCAGAGGAAGATATGCTCGGCATCGATATGGTCATTCCGGACATCAGCTACTTGACGGAGAACCGCGATAAAGTCAGAGCCATTCTGATCACTCACGGACACGAGGACCACATAGGCGGATTGCCTTACGTACTGAAGCATCTGAACGTTCCGGTATATGCTACCCGGCTGACCATGGGACTGATCGAAGGCAAGCTGAAGGAAGCCGGGCTTCTCGGCGATACGAAGCGAATCGTGATTACGGCCGATTCCGAGCTTACGCTCGGATCGATTACGGCCAGCTTTTTCCGTACGAATCACAGCATCCCCGATTCCGTCGGCGTATGCTTGGACACGCCCGAAGGCCGGGTCGTGCATACGGGGGACTTCAAATTCGACCACACTCCGGTCAACGATCAATATGCGGATCTGCAGCGGATGGCTGAGATCGGGAAGCAAGGCGTGCTCGCTCTGCTTTCGGACAGCACGAATGCAGAACGTCCCGGCTTCACCCCTTCGGAGAAGACAGTCGGCACGGCGATCGAGGATGTATTCCGCAGCGCCAAGCAGCGCGTTGTCATCGCTACCTTCGCATCGAACGTTCACCGGATTCAGCAGGTCATCGACGCGGCGGAAGCGACGAGAAGAAAAGTAACCGTTATCGGTCGGAGCATGGTGAATGTCGTGACGATCGCTCACGAGCTCGGATACTTGCGTATTCCTGACGGGATGCTGATCGAACCGGAAGAAGTGAACAAGATGGCTGCCGATCGGGTCGTTATTTTGTCCACCGGCAGTCAAGGAGAGCCGATGTCGGCACTCACGCGAATGGCCCGTTCGAATCACCGGAAGGTCGATATTCTTCCCGGAGATACCGTCATCATTGCGGCGACGCCGATACCGGGGAACGAACGTTATGTCGGCCGGACGGTGGACGAGTTGATGAGAATCGGCGCGAACGTCATTTACGGCCCAGGCTCCGTCACCGGCGTTCACGTATCGGGACACGGCAGCCAGGAAGAGCTGAAGCTGATGCTGAACCTGATCAAGCCGAAGTATTTCATTCCGATTCACGGCGAATACCGGATGCTCAGGCAGCACGGTCAGCTCGCCGAATCGGTCGGGATCGACCGCGAGAACATCTTCATCGTCGACAACGGCGAAACGGTCGAGTTTCAAGACGGCGTGGCCCGCAAAGGCTCGAAGGTTCCTTCCGGCAACATTCTGATCGACGGTCTCGGCGTAGGAGACGTAGGCAATATTGTCCTCAGAGACCGGAAGCTCCTGTCGCAGGACGGCATTCTGGTCGTCGTCGTCACGCTGAGCAAGCAGGACGGCGCGATTATGTCCGGACCGGACATCATTTCCCGCGGATTTGTATACGTGCGCGAATCCGAAGGGCTGCTGGAGGAAGCGAACCGTATCGTAACGAGCACCTTGCAGCGGCTTATGAACGAAAATGTCAACGAATGGGCGTCTCTCAAAACGCATGTCAAGGATGCCCTTGGACGATTTTTATATGAACAAACCAGAAGAAGACCGATGATCCTTCCGATCATTATGGAAGTTTGATCAGGCCCACCAGTCATCGAACCGGAAACCATGAATATATTAAGGTTGTAACGTTGTAACCAGCCGCTTACGATTCGCCCATATAAGGCGCATCACCAAGACCGCATTCTTATGCAGAATGCGGTCTTTTGTTATAAATACAAACCGTTAATTCGATTAGTGTTCCCGCTGGGCCGCGAGCTCGCGTTTTGCCGGGCTGCCGGGCGAACCCCAAGCTAACGCTAGCCACAGAGCTTATTTCCCTCGAAACGCACGATTGGAAATTGTAACGCAAGTGAGCGGCCTTATTTCGCATGTTTGCTGCCCGATTCAGCGTTTTTGCCAAAATAGCGCTACCAGGCTGCGTTACATTTTTAAAAGGGTGCTTTTCAGCTAAATAGCGTTTGTCACTTGCGTTAGAGACGATATTTGTGGCCAGACAAGCGGCCAGAAAGGCGGGGCCCCAGTGCCCCAGTGTCCCATGCCCCAGGCTTCGTCCTGTGCCCCAATACGCTGTGCGCTTTAAACCGTTCCCGCGGGGAGAGACGCCAATGCCGAGCGATTCCTTTCGCCACCCGTCGTCATCGGCGGTACTACGTAAACGCCGAATTCGAACGTAACACGGAGTTCGCAGGCTAACGCGGAGCTCGAACGCAATCGCGCCGTTCGGGGGCCGCTGACCGAGTATTTCCGGCCGAGTATCGCAAGCCGAGTATCGCAAGCCGAGTATCGCCGTCGCAACAAAGTATAGGTATGCACAGTAAAGCAGTCTGGCCCGTTTGCCGAAGGCAAGGTTTTTCTCGTAATCCTGGGCGATCTGATAACTTTATGGGGAAAAGAACGGCGCATTGTGCATATTTTAGGAGCTTCGCTTCATACTAACCGTTAGACGCTTGACGAGCGAATGGCTTGTCATGGTCGTCACCTTCGGTGTTGAAAAATTCGCCGGCGGATTCCGTCCAAATTTTTCAAGACAGACGCCCATGCGGCTTGCGCGGCACCATCAGATAATGTAAATGGGCTGCGCACTCTGGGCTATTTTCAAGAATAATGACGACGCTGATGGGAGGATTTATGAATGCCATATAACGGCTATCGCAGCAACCAGGAGATGCCGCAGGCGCCAAGCCCGAATCAGGATGATGCTAGAAAGAACGCCGCCGTCGAGGCGATTCAGCAATTGGGCCAGACAGCCGCTCAAACGGCCGCGGAGTCGAATATTTACTGCATGACGATTATCGGTCAAGTGGAAGGGCATATGGTGCTCCCTCCCCAGAACAAGACGACCAAATACGAGCATCTGATCCCGCAGCTTGTCGCTGCGGAGCAAAATCCGAAGATCGAGGGCGTGCTCGTCATCCTGAATACGGTCGGCGGCGACGTCGAGGCGGGCCTTGCGATCGCGGAGATGATATCGACGATGTCCAAACCGACGGTCACCCTCGTGCTTGGCGGCGGGCACAGCATAGGCGTGCCGATTGCCGTATCTTCCAAACGTTCGTTTATCGCCGAGACCGCTACGATGACCATTCATCCGATCCGCCTGAACGGGCTGGTCATCGGGGTGCCGCAAACGTTCGAATATTTGGATAAAATGCAGGAGCGGGTGATCCGCTTCATTATGAGCCACTCCAGAATCAGCGAGGACAAGCTGAAGGAGCTAATGTTCAAGACCGGGGAGCTGACGCGCGATATCGGCACGACGGTCATCGGTCCGGATGCCGTCCGGTTTGGCCTGATCGATGCGGTAGGCGGCGTAGGCGATGCGATCCGCGAGCTGAACCTGATGATCGAAGAGTACCGTGCTAAGCGCGACCGAATCGGAGGCATGGTGCAATGATTCATTATTCGGTGCTGCCGATCGAAGCTGTGCTGCAGGGCAGCGAAGGGCTCGACAATGCCGATTATATGGAGATCACGATGAACGGCGTTCCGCTGCAGGTGCGGCAGGTGAACGCCCGTCAAGCGTCGATCGTTCGGCTGCTGAGCTGCAATCCGCAGGATTATTTGAATCCCCAATATGCGCCTGGGCGCCTGATCGAATTTACGCCGATTACGATCTGACGCTACTTCATGATTCCCCCCAAATTGTGGTATAATCGATTATTGGGGGTGAGCGTCATTGGCCAGGCCTAAAAAGAGGGGCAAAGGCATTAAAACGAACCTGAAGTTCGAGATATACGGTATCGCGATTTTGACGCTCTCGGTCATCGCGCTTTCGCAGCAGGGGCCTGTCGCCCGCGCCTTGACGTATTTATCCCGTTTTTTGATCGGGACTTGGGATTTCGTAATTCCCCTGATTTTTATTTATGTCGGGCTGTACGTCATGATGAAGCGGCAGTGGCCTGTCTGGAGAACTTCCCGTAAAATCGGGACGCTGCTCATCCTGCTGTCGATTTTGCTCATGAGTCATATCAGCCTGTTCGCCGGGCTGTTTCCGAAGGGCGGCTTCGAAGCCGGCCAGATTATGTCCATTACGTGGAGCAGTCTGATGGCAGGGCTGCAGCCGGACGAGCAGGGGCAGGCGATTTTGCGGCATGAGGTCGGCGGAGGGCTGATCGGCGCCTCGCTGTATTCGTTTTTGTTTCTTCTGTTCGCGAACCTGGGAGCCAAGCTCATTCAATATACGCTGTTTATCACGGGATTTACGCTGCTTACCGGCTGGTCGCTCGGCGATCTGCTGGCTCGGATCAAGGGGCGCAAGCCGTTCGATGAGACGCTGCTGGGCCGGTACCTCAGGCAGGTGCTTGCGGAACGCAAGCGCAAGCCGCGCAAAGCGAAGCGCGAGCTCAAGGCGAAGCCTGCCGCTGCCATGGAGCCGCCTGACGACGATGTCGACGAGGAGGAGCTGCAGCCGGACAAGCCGGAGCGCAAGAAAGGCAAGAAGCGCTCCTTGTTCTTCGAGCTGATCCAGCCGAAGGCAGAGGACGCGAAGAAGCGGACGGCGGGCAAGGACGATCGCTTCAGCGACGATTCGGCGCCATGGGACGGGGATGCGGCGGAGCCCGAGATCACGGTCTATAAGGCGGAGTCTTCCGAATCGGCCGTTGATATGGCGGAAAGCGATCAAGGGATCGGGGAGATTCCGGTCATTCGCGATTTTCACGAGCAGGTGCTGCAGGAGAAGACGACGGGCGGGTCTTCCGCTGCTGAAGGCGGTGCAGACGCTTCCGGCACCTCCGCTCAGGAGGCTGCAGGGCCGAGCGGAGAAGCCGGCGACGATTTTGCCATCAAGAACGAGCCGGTGACAAAGCCGTACGAAATTCCGCCGCTTTCGCTGCTTGCCCCGCCCAAGGGAGGCAAGGGCGCCGATTCGCTGGATTACAAGGCGGTGGCCCGCAAGCTCGAAGCGACGCTGGAAAGCTTCGGCGTCCGCGCCAAGGTGCTGGAGGTCGTGCGCGGGCCTTCCGTCACGCGCTACGAGATTCAGCCTGACGTCGGCGTCAAGGTGAGCCGCATCGTCAGTCTGACCGACGATATCGCGCTGGCGCTGGCGGCCAAAGATATTCGCATGGAAGCGCCGATACCGGGCAAATCGGCGATCGGCATCGAGGTGCCGAACAACGAGGTGGCGATGGTCACGATGCGGGAAGTCATGGAAAGTCCGGCTTTCCAGGACGCCTCCTCGAAGCTGACGATTACGCTGGGCCGGGATATCGCCGGCCAGACGATCGTCGGCAACCTGGCGCGAATGCCTCACGTGCTTGTCGCCGGCGCGACCGGCTCGGGCAAATCGGTCTGCATCAACGGGATCATTACGAGCATTTTGTATAAAGCGAAGCCCGATGAGGTCAAGTTTCTGATGGTCGACCCGAAGATGGTCGAGCTGAACGTATACAACGGCATTCCGCATCTGCTCGCTCCCGTCGTGACCGACCCGAAGCGGGCATCGCTGGCGCTCAAGAAGGTCGTCGTCGAGATGGAGAAGCGCTACGAGCTGTTCTCGAAGAGCGGCACCCGGAATATCGAAGGGTACAACGCGATGCTGCGGGAGACGATGAGCGGCGCGCCGCTGCCCTACATCGTCGTCATCGTGGACGAGCTTGCCGACCTGATGATGGTCGCGGCCAGCGACGTGGAGGACTCGATCTGCCGCCTGGCCCAGATGGCCCGCGCCGCGGGGATTCATCTGATCATCGCCACCCAAAGGCCGTCCGTCGACGTCATTACCGGCTTGATCAAAGCGAACATTCCGTCGCGGATCGCATTCGGGGTATCGTCGCAGGTCGATTCGCGGACGATCCTGGATATGGTCGGCGCCGAGAAGCTGCTCGGCCGGGGGGATATGCTGTATCTCCCGATGGGCGCCTCCAAGCCGATGCGCGTGCAGGGCGCGTTTCTGTCCGACCAGGAGGTCGAGGCAGTCGTCAACTTCGTGCGCAATCAGGGGCAGGCGGAATATGTGGAGGATATGGTTCCGCAGGTCGAGGAGCAGGCGGATACGCAGGAAGAGTTCGAGGACGAGCTGTACGATCAGGCCGTGCAAATCATCCTCGAGGCGAAGCAGGCTTCCGTCTCGCTGCTGCAGCGGCGCATGAGGGTCGGCTATACCCGCGCCGCGCGGCTGATCGATACGATGGAAGCCAGAGGCATCGTCGGCCCGTATGAAGGCAGCAAGCCGCGCGAGGTGCTCATGACAATGGAGCAGTATCAGATGAATCGAATAAGCTCGTAAACGGTAAAATTCCCGTGCCAAGCCGGCACGGGAGTTTTTGCAAGGCGCCCGAAATTGCCAATTTCGGCTGCATAGAAGCTGACTCGCTTTCTCATAATAACCGTAAAAAGGTTGCCAATACGATGGTGAGAAAGGTGAGCTGAAAGCGAATGAACAAAAAATTAGTCGTTATCGCGTTCTGCCTGATATTCGTTCTATTTGCCGGATATCAATTGAAGCATCGCTTAGACGGCGCCGAGCAGACGTTCAGCCAGAACGAAATCCGCTACGGCGCGACCGGCGCGGACGTATACGAGCTTCAGGGGAGACTGAAGTTTTTGGGCTTTTATCACGGCAAAGTGGACGGCGATTTCGGTTATAACACGCTGAAGTCACTCAAATGGTTCCAGTCCGAATTCGGCCTCAAGGTCGACGGCATTGCCGGCGATAAAACGAAGCTGAAGCTGTGGGAAGCGACCAAAAACTATAAGCCGACGGCGGATGAGCTGCCTCCTTCCGCAGGCGGCGGGCAGGCTGCCGGCGGCGGAACGGCGTCGCAAGCTCCTTCCGGGATGTCTCCTTCCACCAGACACGGCTTGTCGCAGGAGGACCTGAACATCATGGCCAACGCGGTGTACGGCGAGGCGCGCGGCGAGCCTTACATCGGGCAAGTCGCGGTAGCTGCCGTGATCCTGAACAGGGTGGAATCGCCGAGCTTCCCGAACACGGTCTCGGGCGTCATTTTCCAGCCTGGCGCATTTACGGCAGTGGCCGACGGGCAAATCTGGCTGACGCCGAACGAAACGGCCAAAAAGGCGGTGCAGGACGCGCTGAACGGCTGGGACCCGACAGGCGAGTGTCTGTACTACTTTAACCCTGTGACCGCGACCTCCAAGTGGATCTGGACCCGGCCTCAGGTGAAGCAAATCGGCAAGCATATTTTCTGCAAATAATGCATGGAATGAAGTAACCCGCCGCGGTTGCTTCTTCTATTTATGAAGGAATATAATGGATAAGTACACAAGAGGCGGGATGAGCGAATGAAGGGAGTTGTCGTTTCATTGAAGGAGACGCGCTTTGAGCGGGGCACGGTCCGCAATATGCGGGTGCACGTGCTTCCGACCAAACAGTTCAAGACGTTTGCATTCTCGGTATATATCGGCAGCCCGTTGAAGGAAGAGACCGTCACACCAACCGCTTTGACGCCTTTCGTGCTTCGCCGGGGGAGCCGCGCGTATCCGGAGACGAGACGCTTTCGCGAGAGGCTGGACGATTTGTACGGCGCCGGCTTCGGCTTTGATGTTTACAAGCGCGGGGACGCGCAGATCGTGCAGTTCCGAATGGATGTCATCCATGACGATTTCGTATCGGGGCATGAGCCGCTGCTCGCCTCGTCGCTAAAGTTCATTGGAGAAGCGCTGACCGATCCGGCGCTGGAGAACGGAGCGTTTTTGCCGAAATATGTAGACTCCGAGAAGGATAACTTGAAAAAAAGACTGGAAGCCATCGTCAACGACAAAATACGTTACGCCGCCGAGCGCTGCATCGAGGAAATGTGCCGGAACGAGCCGTACCGGCTGCATCCGCTCGGCAGCATCAAGGCGCTTGGCGCAATTACGCCGGAATCGCTGCATGCAAGCTACAGGCAATGGCTGCAGTCTTCTCCGATTGATATTTATGTCGTCGGCGATACGAGCCTGGAGCAGGTGCTGCCGTTCGTGGACCGCTGGTTCCAGACAGAGGGCGCTCCGGGCATCGGGTATGCCGGCAAGACGCAGCACCGGGCGGTGGAGCAGGTCAACGAAGTGATCGAGCAGATGGACGTCGGCCAGGGCAAGCTGAATATGGGGCTGCGCACCTATACGACCTACGCCGATGAAGCCTATCCGGCGGCGCTTATGTATAACGGCATTTTGGGCGGTTTTCCCCATTCCAAGCTGTTCGTCAATGTGCGCGAGAAAGCGAGCCTGGCCTATTACGCATCCTCTCGCCTGGATGGGCACAAAGGCATCATGACCATTCAATCCGGCATCGAGATCGGCAACTACGAGAAGGCGTCGGCCATTATTAAAGAACAGCTGCTGGCGATGGAGCAGGGGCAGATCTCCGATATCGAGCTGCAGCAGACGAAGGCGATGATCGCCGGACATTTGCGCGAGCTGCAGGATTCGGCCTTTGAACTTATCGCTTTCGATTTCAACAATGTGCTGTCCGGGGCGGAGCGGACGGTTCCGGCGCTGATTGACGGCATCGAACGGATCGGCGTGGAGCAGATTCGGCGCTTCGCCCAGCAGGTGAAGCTCGATACGGTGTATTTCCTGCGCGACCGGAAAGGGGGAGCTTGAACATGGCGCTGCAGATGCTGCCGCATGAGCATGTGAAGGAAACGCTCTATACCGAGACGCTGCCGAACGGCCTCACGGTGTTTATTCTTCCGAAGCAGGGGTTTCAAAAGACGTATGCGACGTTCTCGACGCGCTACGGCTCCGTCGATAACCATTTTCAGGTGGAAGGCGGCGAGAGGAAGAAGGTGCCGGATGGCATCGCTCATTTCCTGGAGCATAAAATGTTCGAGGAGCCGACGGGAGATATTTTCTCCGTCTTTGCTTCGCAGGGCGCTTCCGCCAACGCCTATACGAGCTTCGACCGCACGGTGTATCTGTTCTCGGCTACGGGACAGATCGAGGACAACTTGCGGACGCTGATCGACTTCGTCCAAAACCCTTATTTTACGGACGCGAACGTGGAGAAAGAAAAAGGGATCATCGGCCAGGAAATCAAAATGTATCAGGACAACGCGGATTGGAGGTCTTATTACGGCCTTATTGAAGCGATGTATCAGAAGCATCCCGTCCATATCGATATTGCCGGCACGATCGAGTCGATCTCGCAAATTTCGAAGGAAATGCTGTACGATTGCTACCGCACCTTCTACCATCCGAGCAATATGATGCTGTTCATCGTCGGAGGCGTCGATCCGCAGCGGATCATCGACATCGTGCGGGAGAACCAGGCGGCCAAGACGTTCCAGCCTCAAGGGCAAATACACCGCTTTTTCGAACCGGAGCCGATGGAAGTCAGAGCAAGCCTGAAGCTGACGAAGCTGCCCGTCTCGCTGCCCAAATGCCTGTTCGGCTGCAAGGAGCCGGGGCAGACGGCGGCGGGCCGCGAGCTGCTGCGCAAGGAGCTATCGATGAAGGTGCTGCTCGACGCGCTGCTTAGCCCAAGCTCCGCCATCTATCAATCGCTTTACGATGAGAAGCTGATTTCCGACAGCTTCGGCTCGGAATATAACATTTCGGAGCAGTATGCCTTCTCCGTCATGGGCGGAGATACGAGAGACCCGGAGCTGCTCGTCGCCCGCGTGAAGGAAGAGATCGACAAGGCGAAGGCGTCCGGCATCCAGGCCGCCGAATTCGAGCGCAGCCGCAAGAAAAAGATCGGCGCTTACCTCAGAATGCTGAATTCGCCGGAAGCGATCGCCGGAGAATTCACCAAATACCGGTTCAAGGGAGTCGACTTTTTCGATATTTTGCCGGCATACGAAAGCCTCACTCTGGAGGAAGTCAACGAGCAGCTGCGCCGTCACTTCGACTGGAGCCGGCTGGCGGTCTCGGTAGTTAGAAGTGATGCCGAGTGAACGAGGTGCGTCCCTTTACCGAGCAGACCGTGCTGGTGACCGGCGGCAGCCGGGGCATCGGCTCGGCGATTGCCGAGCGGTTCGCTTCGGTTGGCATGAATGTGGTCATTCATTATTTGCAATCGCATGAAAAAGCGAACGAGACGGCGCGCAGCTGCATGCGGCATGGCGCGAACGTGCTCACGGTAAGCGCCGATCTGCGTTCCAGGGAGCAGGTAATGCGAATGCGGGATAAGCTGGAGAGCCGCGGCATGATGCCGGATATTCTCGTCAATAATGCAGGCATTGCCCATTACGGGCTGCTGTCCGATGTCACGGAGGAAGAATGGGACGACGTCATGCAGGTGAACCTGAAAGGAACCTTCCTCGTGACCCAGCAGTTTATGCAGCCGATGATCCGGCAAAAATACGGCCGCATCATCAATGTGTCTTCCGTCTGGGGCATATCCGGCGCATCCTGCGAAGTGCTGTATTCGACAGCGAAGGGGGGCGTCAACGCCTTTACGAAAGCGCTGGCCAAGGAGCTGGCTCCGTCGGGCGTCACCGTCAACGCCGTCGCTCCCGGAGCGGTCGATACGGAGATGATGAGCGGCTTTGACGAGCAGGACCGCGCGGCCATCGCGGACGGGATTCCCGCCGGACGGTTCGGGCAGCCCAATGAAATCGCGTCGCTCGTCTATTTTTTGGCGCTTCCCGAATCGGGCTATATTACGGGGCAAATCATCAGTCCGAACGGCGGCTGGGTCACCTAGCGGGAGGGCGTAGTTGCGCCAGCCCGGGGCCGGGTTGAAAAGGGATGTGGCAACGATTGCCGGAATCAATTCCTCCGCAACTGCAAATATTAAGCTTGCAGTCCATCTCTGACGTTGGAAGGAGGAATCGTTCATGGCAACTGTTCTGAAGGTATTCGACCGCTGGAAGCAATTTTTGGGCGAGCGCGTGAAGCAGGCTGAGCAAGCCGGGATGAACGAGCATACGATCTCCGAAATGGCTTTCCAGATCGGCGAATTCCTTGCCGACAAGGTAGACCCGGAGAACAAAGAGGAACGCGTCCTGAAGGAGCTTTGGGACGTCGCAGACGAACAGGAACGGAAAGTCATGGCGAGCATCATGGTTAAGCTGGCCAAAAACAACGCATAAGCTTGCGGCGAAAGGCCTCTCTCATTAGGGGAGGTCTTTTCCTTGTCAAGCCATGATGGCAGAGGCGGTATGAAAATTCAACGTGAGTATAACGCTGAATTTTCAAGGTTGACGCCTATGCCGAGTGAATCCGTCGTCAGTAGTCGTCGCCTGCGGTGTTGAAAATTCGCCGAAGGACCTCGTCGAATTTTCAAGGTCGGTTATGGTATACTGGTGACGAAATCGCTACTGCATGGGAAGAGGACACTGAAATGATGAACCGTACTCGCGGATTGAACCGCGTATTGAAATGGACGATCCTGACGCTGCTTGTCGGCCTGCTCGCCGGTTGCGGCTCAACGATCCCGGCCATCGAGCCTGCGCTGCTGCAGCAGAAAATATCGCTGCTCGTCATGACCGGCCCGGGCTATCCGGAACAAGCCGACGAAAGCTTGACGCAGACGCTGCTGTCCTGGCGAAGCAAGCAAGGCATTACGTTCGAGCGCTGGAAGAACGTGGACGCTTTGGGCGAGGAACAGCGGGCGGCCATCCGCTCGAAGGCTTACGACTATGTTGTTGTCGTCGGCTCCCAATTAGCCGGGCAGGTTGTTCAGGAGGCGAATGCGGCGCCGGACAAACGGTGGATGCTGCTGGACGATTCCCTTCGCGGGGAAGGCGCGGCGTTTGCGCTGCCCGGCAACGTCTCGCACCGCGTCGTCTCTTCCGATCTGCTGGTGACGCTGTGGGACGATTGGGTCGCGGAGCAGCAGGCAGCGGGGCGGGTGCTCGAGTGGGTCACCACGGCGGAATATCCGATCCCGTCGTCGTGGGCACCGTCCGAGGAAGCGGAATATGTCAGCTTTGCCGATGCGGAAGGCTGGTTTCCCGCGCTAAGATCGCAGGTTGCGCGTCACCGCCCGTCATATCTCGTCGTGTATGCTCCGCTCGATGACGCGGCGCTGCAGCAGCTGCAATCGCTCAAGGTGCCGATGATCAATATGGCTGCCGCTTCGGTGCAAATTCGCTGGGACGCTGTGTACGGGACGCTGCTCGGCGATATGCTAGGCGGCGGTTGGAAGGCAGGCGTCAAGCCGTATGGCGAGTCGGAGCTCTCCGCATCCCGAACCAATGACGAAAAGTTGTAATATTTCTAGGCATTAAGAAGGATTTTCGCGAATATTGTAGAATATTTTCGAGAAAGATTCCTGCGACGACGATTCTTTTTCGTCATTAGTCGACATCTTCGGCCCGCTGAAAATAGCCGGCGGATCGCCGTAAAATTTTGCCCAACACTACAGTTTAGGATGTGACGGACGATGGCAGGCGAGCTGCACAATGAAGTCAAGCAATGGTACATGGAGTATAAGATCTACAAAAACCGTCCGGGGCTGCTCGGCGATATCGCTTCCTTGATGGGGATGCTGGATATCAACATCGTGACGATCAACGGCGTCGAGGACCGGACGCGCGGCATGCTGCTGCAAACGAACGACGAGGAAAAAATCGAGCTCATGGGTAAAATGTTGAAAAAAGTGGATAATATAACTGTATCCGCTTTGCGCCCGCCCAAGCTCGTCGATATATTGGCAGTTCGCCACGGACGTTACATTGAGCGGGATTCGGACGACCGCAAGACGTTTCGTTTTACGAGAGACGAACTGGGATTGCTGGTCGATTTTCTGGGAGAGCTGTTCAAGCGCGAGGGCAATCAAGTCATCGGCATCAGAGGCATGCCCCGCGTCGGCAAAACGGAATCGATCATCGCCGGCAGCGTCTGCGCCAACAAGCGATGGACCTTCGTCTCCTCGACGCTGCTCAGGCAGACGGTTCGCAGCCAGCTGTCCGAAGACGAAATGAACCCGAACAACGTCTTTATTATCGACGGCATCGTCTCTACGCTGCGCTCCAACGAGAAGCATTACGCGCTGCTGCGCGAGACGATGGCCATGCCGTCGACGAAGGTGATCGAGCATCCGGATATTTTCGTGCGGGAATCCGAATATACATACGATCATTTCAACTGCATCGTCGAGCTGCGCAATACGCCGGACGAAGAAATCAGCTACGAAAGCTTCACTGGAGGCTTCGATGAGTATTGACCTGCCGGCATTCGCAGTTCAAAGCGATAACTACAGGAGAAAGGGGTGCCGTTCGTGTCCGATCTTGGTCAAGTGTTGAAAAAAGCCAGATTGGAGAAGAAAATCAGCCTCGACGATCTACAGGAGACGACCAAAATACGCAAGGCGTATTTGGAGGCGATTGAGGAGGGGAATTACAAGAAGCTCCCCGGTACCTTCTATGTGCGGGCGTTCATCAAGAGCTACGCCGAGGCGATCGGTCTTGATCCGAACGAGGTGCTTAAGCTGTACCAGAACGTGATCCCCGCTTCGGAACCGGAGCCGGTCGAGCCGATCCGTTCGACGCGGACTTCCCGCAATTCGGAACGGATCGGAAGATGGGCTTCCACGGCCCTGGTGATTACGTTCGTCGTGCTGATTGTCGGGATCATATACTATTACGTAAATAAAAATTACAGCGGCACGGCCGATGTGAATGCTTCCGAGCCGCCGCGCATTACCGACAAGGCCGATCCTGCCCCTTCCGACCCGAATGCGGCCGGCGGCGCGATTGCCGAAGGGGGCGAACCTCCGCAGACGGTGCAGGAGCCGCCGCCTGCCGCTCCGGTCACAGAGGTGAAGCTTGTTCGCAGCGAACGCGGAACGGACTATTACACGGTGACGAACGCCAGCGAGCTGCAGATCAAGATGACCGTAACCGGCGATGCGTGCTGGATTCGCGTTGACTCGCTGGGGGAGAAGAAGGAAGCGATCGCCGAGGGAATGTTTTATAACGGCAATACCGAAGAGTGGAAGCTGTCCAATTCCGCCTATTTGACCTTCGGGCGGGCGAATGCGGTCGAGCTGAACGTGAACGGCACCATCGTTCCCGTCGGCACCGACCCGAATGTGAAAAAACTGCAATTCGATCTTGGAACCGCCGGATAATGGATTGACTGAGCGCTCGGACTCCCGGAATATTTTGTATCCCGGGAGTCTTTTTTGTTAAAATGATGTAGACGCCTATGGCAAGCGATCCCTTTTGTTCATCGGTCGTCGCCTGCGAGGGGTGAAATGTTGGATTGGCGACTGCCGCCAAACAGGACTACAAGAAAAGGACGTGATCACGTGAGCTCGGAACATTCTTTCGATATCGTATCGAAGCTGGATTTGCAGGAAATGAACAATGCGATCAATCAGGCCGAGAAGGAGATTGCCACCCGCTTCGACTTCAAAGGGAGCAAGAGCAGCATCTCTCTGGAAAAAGAAGAGCTGGTCGTCGTCTCGGACGATGAGTTCAAGCTGCAGAACGTGCTCGATATTTTGACGGGCAAGATGGCCAAGCGCGGCCTGCCGCTGAAAAACCTGGAGTACGGGAAAGTGGAGCCGGCCGCTTCCGGCACCGTTCGACAGCGGATTAAGCTCAAGCAAGGGCTTGATCAGGATATCGCCAAAAAAATCAACGTGCTGATCCGCGATTCGAAGCTGAAAGTGAAAAGCCAGATTCAGGGCGATCAAATCCGCGTAGCCGGCAAGAGCAAGGACGACCTGCAGCAGGTCATTCAAATGCTGCGCAAGGCCGATCTCCCGATCGATCTTCAGTTCGTCAATCTGAAGTGATATATTCGCGAATCGACGGTCGGCCGGTTTTGACACGTTTTGCAGGGTTATATTATACTTGTAACGAATTCTTTGCTTGCTATATTCGGGCACGGAAGAGAAACGTTACTGCATTCGAATTTGGAGGACTCCCATGACAGAGAAGGTAAAGATGGTCACCCTGGGGTGTGAAAAAAATTTGGTCGACTCCGAGATCATGTCTGGTCTCGTTCACGAGCGCGGATATACGCTGACTGACAACGACAAAGAAGCGACGGTCATTATCGTCAATACTTGCGGCTTCATCGATGCGGCCAAGGAAGAATCGGTCAATACGATTCTTGATTTGGCCGATCTGAAGCAGACCGGCAGCCTGAAGGCGTTAATCGTCGCGGGCTGTTTGACGCAGCGCTACAAGGAAGTGCTGATGAAGGAGATGCCGGAGATCGACGGAATCGTCGGCACGGGCGATTTTGACAAAATCAACGATATTATCGACGAGGCGCTGAAGGGCAAGCGTCCGATCCTCGTCGGCAATCCGGTCTTCAATTATGAGGCGAAGCTGCCCCGGCGCGTGACGACGCCGCGGTATACAGCCTATGTCAAAATCGCCGAAGGCTGCGACAACGCCTGTACGTTCTGCAGCATCCCGATCATGAGGGGCAAGTTCCGCAGCCGAAGCGTCGAATCGATCCTGCACGAGGTGGAGCAGCTCGCAGGTCAGGGCGTCAAGGAGATCAGCCTGATCGCTCAGGATTCGACCAACTACGGCACAGATTTGTACGACCGCTTCATGCTGCCCGAGCTGCTGAACAAGGTCAGCGAAGTGCCGGGCATTGAATGGGTGCGGCTGCATTACGCGTATCCGGGCTTTTTCACGGACGAGCTGATCGACGTCATCGCGAACAACCCGAAGGTGTGCAAATATGTCGATATGCCGCTGCAGCACAGCGAAGACAGCATCCTGAAGCGGATGAGGCGTCCGGGCCGACAGCGCGACGCGCGCGAGCTGATCGCCAAAATTCGCCAGCGTATTCCCGGCGTATCGCTGCGCACCTCGATCATTGTCGGATTTCCGGGGGAGACCGAGGAAGATTTCGAGAACCTGAAGCGCTTTATTCAGGAAGTGGAGTTCGATCGGCTCGGCGTGTTTACGTATTCGATGGAAGAGGGTACGCCGGCTTCGCGCCTGCCGAACCAGGTGCCCGACGACGTCAAAGAATACCGCGCGAACGTTCTGATGGAGCTGCAGCGCGAAATTGCCAAGCGGAAGAACGGCAGCCGAGTCGGCGAGGTGATCGACGTGCTGATCGAGCGCTACGACGGCCGCAACGACGTCTATATCGGCCGCTCCCAGTTCGACGCTCCGGAGATTGACGGCGAGGTGTTCGTGACCGGCTCGAAGCTGACCATCGGACAGGTGGCCCGGGTGCGCGTCACCCATTCGTTCGAATACGATCTCTCCGGGGAGGTCGTGGCATGAATCTGGCCAACCGCATCACTTTGGCCCGGATTTTTCTGGTGCCGATCATCATGCTGTTTTTGCTCGTTAACGTGAAGTTTCCCCATGTTCGGATCGAGCAGTTCAGCATAACCTACAATCAGATCATCGCCGTGCTGATCTTCATCGTGGCGGCCAGCACGGACAGCCTGGACGGATACATCGCCCGCAAGCGCAAGCTGGTAACCAATCTGGGCAAGCTGCTCGATCCGCTCGCGGACAAGCTGCTGGTGTCGGCCGTCCTCGTCTCCCTTGTGGAGATGGGCAAGATCGACGCCTGGATCGTCATCGTCATCATCAGCCGCGAATTTGCGGTTACCGGCCTGCGGCAAATCGCGCTGCTCGAGGGGCATGTAATGGCTGCCAGCAAGTGGGGCAAATGGAAGACAGCATCGCAGATTACGGCCATCATCGCTCTGATGGTCAACAATTTCCCCTTCGTGCTGGTCGGCATCCCGTTCGACTTGTTCGCCAGCTGGGTAGCTGCCATTATTACGGTTTATTCCGGCTTTGATTACTTCATCAAAAACAAGCACGTAATGAACCTCGAACCGGGGAAAATGTAACCGGACAATAGCCGATCCGGCCATAATATGGCCGGTCTTATTTTGCTTGAACGGCTGTACATGGACGCCTATGACGAGCGATTCGTTTCGTCATCGGCGGTCACCTTCGGTGTTGAAATTTTGGTCGGTGGATTCCCCCAAATTTTCAAGGAGAGACGCTTATGACGAGCGAACCATTTCGTCATCGGCCGTTAAAGGAGCAGACAGACCTGGCAATTCGCCAGGTTTTGTTGTATCGCAAAGGAGGCGCTTTGGCAATGAAAGCGGAAATTATCGCCATCGGCACGGAGCTGCTGATGGGCCAAATCGTGAACACGAACGCGCAGTATTTGGCGCAAGGCTTGGCCGAGCTCGGCGTCGGCGTGTATTATCAGACGGTGGTGGGGGACAATCCCGCGCGGATGAAGGAAGCGCTGCAGCTCGCTTCGCAGCGGGTCGATCTCATCATCTGCACCGGCGGACTCGGTCCGACGCAGGACGACTTGACGAAAGACGTGCTGGCCGAATTTATCGGACAGAAGCTGATTATTCACCAGCCGTCCCTGGACAACATCGAGGAGCTGTTTCGCAAGCGGGGCATGGTCATGGTGGAAAGCAACGCCCGCCAGGCGACGCTGCCCGAGCACGGCGATCCGCTTCCGAACGATACCGGGCTTGCGGTCGGCACGGGGGTCACGCACGCCGGCAAGCACTACATTTTGCTGCCCGGGCCGCCCAAAGAGATGAAGCCGATGTTCGACCGCTACGCCCGCCCGTGGATCGAAGCCCGAATGGACAGCGTCCAGCCGCTGTTCTCGGTTATGCTCAAGTTTGCCGGAATCGGCGAATCGCTGCTGGAGCATGAGCTGCTCGATCTGATCCGGGCGCAGACGGATCCGACGATCGCTCCTTACGCCAAGGAGGGCGAGGTGGCGATTCGGCTGACGACCCGCGCGGCGTCGGCGGATGAGGCCGCGTCCAGATTAGGGCCGCTGGAGGCGGAAATTCGCCGCCGGCTCGGCCAGCACATCTATGCGAGCGAGGATATTGCGCTCGAGGAGCAGATCGTGCGCATGCTGACGGCGTCCGGCCGCACGGTCGCCGCCGCGGAGAGCTGCACGGGCGGGCTGTTCAGCGATCTGATGACGTCGGTGCCCGGCAGCTCGGCGGCGTTCCGCGGCAGCGTCGTCTGCTACACCAACGAAGCGAAGCGGAAGCTGCTGGGCATCCCCGGGGAGCTGCTGGAGGGCGAGGGAGCTCCGGGGGCGATCAGCGAAGAGACGGCGGCTCTGCTCGCGGAGCGGGTGCTGGCCGGAACGGAAGCGGATTACGGCGTTGCGATTACCGGTGTAGCCGGCCCGGCCGAATCCGAGGGCAAGCCGGTCGGCCTGGTCTATGTCAGCGTGCTGCGCAAGGGCGGGACGCCGCAGACCGATCGGCTGCAGCTGAGCGGCAACCGGGAGACGATCAGGCTGCGCGCCGCCAAAAACGCCATGTACCGCTTATGGAAGCTGCTACTGGAAGACGAGGCATGATCTATCAAATTTCAGTTGCCATTCGGTAGAAAATAGAATATAATAATGGCAACGGAAGCACCGTAACAAATTGACGAACAATTGTTACGGTTTTATTTTTGACATATATGCGAATGTATGTTCGAGAATTTCATATGCTGAATACGGAAAGGATCGTGAGTACGTTGACAGATCGTCGCGCAGCACTGGAGAACGCCCTTCGCCAGATCGAGAAGCAATTCGGGAAGGGTTCGATTATGAAGTTGGGCGAGTCCGCTCATATGCAGGTGGAGACTGTATCGAGCGGTTCGCTCGCCCTGGATTTGGCGCTTGGCATCGGCGGCTTTCCGCGCGGACGCATTATCGAGATTTACGGGCCGGAATCGTCCGGTAAGACGACGGTCGCGCTGCATGCCATCGCCGAGGTTCAGAAGATCGGCGGCACGGCGGCGTTCATCGATGCCGAGCACGCGCTGGACCCGCTGTATGCCAGCAAGCTCGGCATCAACATCGACGAGCTGCTGCTGTCGCAGCCGGATACGGGCGAGCAGGCGCTGGAGATCGCCGAAGCGCTCGTGCGCAGCGGCGCGGTCGATATTATCGTCATCGACTCGGTGGCCGCGCTCGTGCCGAAGGCGGAGATCGAGGGCGAGATGGGCGATTCGCACGTCGGCCTGCAGGCTCGCCTCATGTCGCAAGCGCTGCGCAAGCTGTCGGGGGCGATCAACAAGTCGAAGACGATCGCCATCTTCATCAACCAGCTCCGCGAGAAGGTCGGCGTCATGTTCGGCAACCCGGAGACGACGCCAGGCGGCCGCGCGCTCAAGTTCTATTCCTCTGTGCGGCTTGACGTTCGTCGCGTGGAGACGATCAAGCAAGGCAACGATATGATCGGCAACCGCACCCGCATCAAGGTCGTCAAGAACAAGGTCGCTCCGCCGTTCAAACAGGCAGACATCGATATCATGTACGGCGAGGGCATTTCCAGGGAAGGCAGCATCATCGATATCGGCACCGAGATGGACGTCATCCAGAAGAGCGGAGCCTGGTATTCGTTCAATAACGACAGGCTCGGTCAAGGGCGCGAGAACGCGAAGCAGTTCCTGAAGGAGAATCCTCAGCTGGCGGACCTGATCGAGAAGAAGATTCGGGAGAACAGTAACCTGATCGTTTCCATTCCGCCCGATGTGCAGGAGGACGAGGAAGAAGAAGAGGATTTGGCGCTGTTCGGAGAATAGATCGGCGGCTCAAGGCACCTTCTCCATCACGGAGAAGGCGCCTTTTTTAACGCTGCAGATAGTTTAACTTCGCTAAAGGATTCAAGCGAAGTGCGACTTTCTGTAGCAAGAAAAACAACCGCTGAACCGCAGCCCGTTCATCCTTGAATGGACTTCGATAGATGTTTTCTTTCGATATCAAGAGAGACGCTATGACGTGTGAATCCTATCGTCATCAGTCGTCACCTGCGGTGCCAGAAAATTCGCCGATGAGCTTCGTCGAATTTTCAAGATAGACGCCTATGACGAGCGCTTCCTTACGTCATCGGTCGTCACCTGCGGTGTTGAAATTTTGTCGGCGTATATCGCCAAATTTTCAAGATAGACCCCCATGCGGCTTGCGCGGCACCATCAGAAGATGAAAATGGGCCGCGGGACCGGGGCTATTTTCAAGATACAGGCAGACTACGGTTTAGGAACGGAGGAACGCTTATGGAAGAGGGGCCCCAACTTGCGGACGGGACGATCACGATGGTGGAGAAGGCGCCGCGGGAGCCGCGGCGTTACCGCATTTACATTGACGGCCGGTTCGCCTTTTCCGTTCATGAGGATGTGATGATCCGGTACCGGCTGCTGAAGGGCGAATTCGTCCAAGCGGCGTCGCTGCAGGAGGCGCTTCGCGCCGACGAGCTGCACAAGGCGTACCTGCATGCCGTGAAGCTGCTCGGCAGCCGGCTCCGTTCCGAGCAGGAGCTGAGGCAACGCCTGCTGGAGAAAGGATACGCCGCCGAGCTGGCCGATTCCGTCCTCGAGCGGCTGAAGCAGGAACGGTACGTGGACGACCGGCAGTTCGCCGAGCAGTTGACCCGGCAGCGGCTGCGCTCGCAGAAGAAAGGCCGCCATTGGATCAAGCAGGAGCTTAAGGCGAAGGGCATCAGCCCGGAGAGGATCGCCGCGGCGCTCGAAACGGTGGACGAGGAGAGCGAGTATCGGATGGCTCTGGAATTGGCCCGCAAGCGCTATAGGCCGTCCGCCGACCGGGAGGAGGCGCTCAAGGCGAGGCGCAAGCTGGCCGCGCTGCTGCAAAGACGCGGCTATCCGAGCGGCGTCGTCTCCCGGGTGCTGCGCAGCTTGCCGGACGCGGAGGGGGCGGGGGAACCGGAAATCGAAGAGTTCGGCGAATAAGACGAATTAAGAAGAGCGTTCCGGGCGCGGACGGCCGCCGCATGCAAGGCCCGTGGCAGGGAGCAGTATCCTGCGCGAAGCACCTTGACAAGCTTCTTCGGCAAAAGATAAAATAAACGTTGTATAATTTTTATACACAGGAATCTGCCTGAAAGCCGTCATCAGGGGATTCGCATGGCCAAGAACCATCTTTTCTCATTTGCGCTTGCATTACACGGATTAAAAAACTGAATACCCAAGCTTGCCCCTTGGAGAAACAACGAGGAGGTGAACAGGATGGCAGACAACCCCATCGTTTGGATTCTGATCGTCTTCGTTGTTGGTGTTCTATGCTTGTGGATCGGTTATTTTATCCGCAAATCTCTTGCAGAAGCGAAAATCTCCAGTGCGGAGCAAGCCGCCGAGCAGATTTTGGACAACGCTCGCAAAGAGGCCGACGCACTGAAGAAGGAAGCGGTCTTGGAAGCGAAGGATGAGATTCATAAGCTCCGGACCGAAGCTGAAAAAGACATTCGTGACCGTCGGAACGAAATTCAACGACAAGAGAGACGATTGTTGCAAAAAGAGGAATCGCTGGATAAAAAATTAGATTCTCTGGAGAAAAAAGAAGAGCAGGTCGCCAACAAAGAGAAGCGAATCGAAGAAACCCAGGCACAGATCGATCAGATCTACAGGGATCAAGTCACTGAGCTGGAGCGGATCTCCGGACTCACGATGGAGGAAGCGAAGAATATCATCCTCACGAACGTTGAGCAGGAAGTACGTCACGAAACGGCGCAGTTGATCAAGGAAATCGAGCAGCAGGCAAAAGAAGAAGGCGACAAGAGAGCTAGAGAGATTATTACGCTGGCAATCCAGCGCTGTGCGGCGGATCACGTCGCGGAGACGACAGTCTCCGTCGTGTCATTGCCGAACGAGGAGATGAAAGGTCGCATTATTGGGCGTGAAGGCCGCAATATCCGGGCGTTGGAGACGCTGACCGGAATCGATCTGATTATCGACGATACGCCGGAAGCGGTGATTTTGTCCGGCTTCGATCCGATTCGCCGGGAGATTGCCCGCACCGCGCTCGAGAAGCTTGTCGCGGACGGTCGCATTCATCCTGCGCGCATCGAAGAGATGGTGGAGAAATCGCGCAAGGAAGTGGACGAGCGCATTCGCGAATACGGCGAGCAGGCGACGTTCGAGACGGGCGTGCACGGACTCCATCCGGATTTGATCAAAATTTTGGGACGGCTCAAGTTCAGAACAAGTTACGGCCAGAATGTTCTGAAGCATTCCATGGAGGTCGCTTACTTGGCCGGATTGATGGCGGGAGAGCTCGGAGAAGACATTACACTCGCGAAGCGGGCCGGGCTGCTGCACGATATCGGCAAGGCGCTCGACCACGAGGTCGAAGGCTCTCACGTCGAGATCGGCGTCGAGATCGCCAAGAAATACAAGGAGCATCCTGTCGTTATCAACAGCATCGCATCGCATCACGGTGATTGCGAAGCGACCTCTGTCATTGCCATGCTGGTCGGCGCGGCTGACGCGCTGTCTGCGGCAAGGCCGGGAGCGCGCCGCGAGACGCTCGAGACGTACATCAAGCGCCTCGAGAAGCTGGAGGATATCTCCGAGTCGTTCGACGGCGTGGAGAAGTCGTATGCGATCCAGGCGGGACGGGAAGTGCGCGTCATGGTTCAGCCCGAGAAGGTGGACGATGCCGAAGCATTCCGGCTTGCCCGCGAAATCACGAAGAAGATTGAGAATGAGCTCGATTATCCGGGCCATATCAAGGTGACCGTCATTCGTGAGACGCGCGCGATCGAATATGCCAAATAACTGCATATACTACAGGAAAAGTGGCTGAGAAGCCACTTTTCTTCTTGAGCAATAAAGCGCTAAAATGGAACGAGAACTGTGGCGGGGGGCGTTGATCATTCGAATTTTATTTGTTGGCGATATTGTAGGCGCAGTCGGGCGCAAAGCGTTGAAAACGTGTCTGCCTCGTTTGAGGGATAAGTATAACCCCGGCTTCATCATCGTGAACGGGGAGAATGCGGCAGGCGGCCGCGGGATTAATGCCTCTATCGTGAAAGAATTTTACGAGTGGGGCGTTCACGGCATTACGATGGGCAATCATACATGGGACCAAAAGGAGATTTTTGATTTTATCGATAAAGAGGAGCGGCTCGTCAGGCCAGCCAACTTTCCGCCGGGGACGCCGGGTCGCGGATTGGCGTATATAAAGGGAAAAGAAGGGGAGCTGGCGATCGTCAACCTGCAGGGCCGGACGTTTCTGCCGCCGATCGACTGCCCCTTCCGCAAGGCGGACGAAATCGTCGAGCAGGTGCGCAAGCGGACGCGGTATGTGCTGGTCGATTTCCATGCCGAGGCGACCTCGGAGAAGCTGGCGATGGGCTGGCATCTCGACGGCAAAGTATCGGCTGTCGTCGGGACGCATACGCATGTGCAGACGAACGACGAGCGGGTGCTGCCGCAGGGCACCGCATATGTGACGGATGTCGGGATGACCGGTCCGAGAGACGGCATTCTCGGCATGGAGCGCACCTCTGTCATGCAAAAGTTCAAGACGTCCTTGCCGGTCCGCTTCGTCGTCGATGAAGGCAAGTGGCATTTTCATGCCGTCGTCATCGATCTGAATCCGGCAACAGGCTTGGCCCAGTCGATCAAGCTGATCAGGATGGATGAGGAGCAGCTTATTTTCGAGTAACCCTATATAATTGACAGACAATTCAAAATGTTGGAATAATTGCTTCTTTGCAGAGCAGGAATGATCGGTTCACCCCGCGAATATGATGAATACTGGAAGCTATCATCATTCCCGAGGAGGTACTTTGCATGGAAGTATTGAAAGTATCAGCGAAATCAAACCCCAACTCCGTAGCCGGCGCATTGGCGGGGGTACTGCGCGAGCGCGGCGCAGCCGAGCTCCAGGCAATCGGAGCGGGCGCTCTTAATCAAGCGATTAAAGCGGTAGCGATCGCACGCGGGTTTGTAGCTCCCAGCGGTGTGGATCTGATTTGTATCCCGGCATTTACCGATATTGTTATTGACGGGGAGGACCGGACGGCCATCAAGCTGATCGTCGAGCCAAGATAACCCGGATATAATGCGATGCCCAGGCCAAAACACCTGTTTACCTTTGTAGACAGGTTTTTTTTGGCGCTTTTTCTTTTCAGGGACAACGAGGAGGAATTGACATGCGACCGTGCTATCCGGTCATCGATGGACATTGCGACGTGCTGTATAAAATGTACGAGCGAAGCGAGATCGATTTTTTCGATCCGCATACGGCTGAGCTGGACGCCTCTTACGCCAGGCTGCGCGAAGGGGGAGTCAAGCTGCAATTTTTTGCGATTTTTTTGCCCGAACGTATAAGGAGCCCCCGTTTCGACCATTACTTGGAATATGCCGCTTTATTTCATGAGCGCATCGCCAGCGATCCGCGAATGCTGTGCGTCAAAACCCGCGCCGATCTCGAAGCTGTCTGGTCGGGCAGCCGGGTGGGGGCACTGCTTACGCTGGAAGGGGCGGACGCTTTGCAGGACAACCCCGTCTATCTTCGAACGCTGCGCGAGCTGGGCGTGCGCATGATCGGCGTCACCTGGAATTACGGCAATTGGGCGGCGGACGGCGTGCTCGAGCCCAGACAAGGCGGATTTACGCGGCGGGGAAAAAAACTGATCAAGGATTGCAACGCGATGGGCATCCTATTGGATGCGTCGCATTTGTCGGCTAGGGCGTTCTGGGATTTGGCGGAGACGAGCGACAGGCCGTTCGCGGCGACGCACTCCAATGCCGCGGCGATTTGCGGCCATCCGCGCAATCTCGACGACGAACAGCTGCGCGAGCTGATTCGCCGGGACGGGAGAATCGGCGTGACTTTCGTCCCATGGTTCGTGCAGGACGGAGGAAATGCGGACATCGACGGCATCTTAAGACATGTGGAGCATATTTGCGCGCTGGGAGGAGAGCGGCAGCTCGTCTTCGGCTCGGATTTTGACGGCATTGACCGGTGGGTGGCCGGGATGGAGCATGCGGGCTGTTATGCGCAGCTTGCCGACGCGCTGAGCAAGCGTTATGACGATGAGCTGGTGCGGAGAATGCTTGCCGGCAATTGGTATGAGTATTTGTACCGATATTTGCCTTTAACCTAATCTTAACATCTGAAAAAAATATATAAAGCGTTCGGACTAATCTCAAAATGATATGGGTTTGATCGAAAATAGCTATCTTTCGATTTTGTCGAAACCCCTTGCAATTTTTACACCGAAGTCATAAACTTTGGTTTAAAGGTGAACGAAATTTGAACATTCGTGCGCCTTAAGTAGTATATTTGCCGCATTTCGAGGATTGCAACCGTGATTGACAATCAAAAGGAGTGGACTTACGGTGATTAGCCAACTATCGTTAAAGATCGGGGGACAACAGGGAGAAGGGGTCGAGAGTACCGACAAAATATTCTCTACCGCTTTGAACCGGTTGGGTTACTATCTTTACGGGTACCGTCATTTTTCTTCGAGAATCAAGGGTGGTCACACGAATAACAAAATTCGCATCAGCGTGAAGCCGATTCGCTCGATTTCGGACGATCTGGATATTCTCGTCGCGTTCGACCAGGAATCGATCGACCTCAACGCTCACGAGCTTCGTGACGGCGGGGTTGTCGTAGCGGATGCGAAGTTCAGCCCGACGCTGCCGGAAGGCGTCAGCAATGTACGGCTGTTCCCGGTGCCGATTACGGCGATTGCGGAAGAGCTGGGAACGTCCCTGTTTAAAAATATGGCCGCTTCCGGCGCTGCCTGGGCACTGCTTGGATTGCCGCTTGAAGTATTCAATAAAGCCGTAGAAGAGGAATTCGGACGCAAAGGTCCTGCGGTTGTCGAGAAGAACGTGGAGGCGGTTCGCCGTGCCGCGGAATTTGTGCTGGAATTGAACGGCGGTCCGCTGCCGGAATTCAAGCTGGCGCCTGCCGACGGCAAGCAGAAGCTGTTCATGATCGGCAACGACGCGATCGGTCTTGGCGCGGTTGCGGCAGGCTGTCGCTTCATGCCGGCGTATCCGATTACTCCGGCATCGGAAATTATGGAATATCTGATTAAAGTGCTTCCGAAATTCGGCGGTACGGTCATTCAGACCGAGGATGAAATCGCTGCATGTACGATGGCCATCGGGGCCAACTACGGCGGCGTGCGCGCGCTGACTGCATCCGCTGGCCCTGGCCTGTCCCTGATGATGGAAGCGATCGGACTGGCCGGCATGACCGAAACGCCGGTCGTCATCGTAGACACCCAGCGCGGCGGTCCGTCCACCGGCTTGCCGACGAAGCAGGAGCAATCGGACCTGTACGCAATGATCTACGGCACGCACGGCGAAATTCCGAAGATTGTTCTGTCCCCTTCGACGATTGAGGAATGCTTCTATGATACGATTGAAGCGTTCAATCTGGCTGAGAAATACCAATGTCCTGTTATTTTGCTTACCGACCTGCAGCTGTCGCTCGGCAAGCAGTCCTGCGAAATGCTCGATTATCATAAAATCAAGATCGATCGCGGCGCGCTGGTTCAAGGCGAGCTTCCCGCGCTCGAGCCCAACAAGCTGTTCAAGCGTTACGAGTTCACGGCTGACGGCATCTCGCCGCGGTCGCTCCCGGGCCAAAAGAACGGTATCCATCACGTTACGGGCGTAGAACACGATCAGGAAGGGCGTCCTTCCGAATCGCCGGAAAACCGCCGCAAAATGATGGATAAGCGTCTCGGCAAGCTGAAGCATGTGAAAGTAACGAATCCGATCCTGGTCGATGCGCCGCATGAGGAGCCGGATCTGCTGATTATCGGCATGGGCTCCACCGGCGGTACGATTGACGAAGCCCGCAGCCGCCTGGCAGAGCAAGGCATCAAGTCGAACCACGTCACGGTTCGCCTGATTCACCCGTTCCCGGCAGAAGAGCTGAAGCCTTATGCGGAAAAGGCCAAAACGATCGTCGTCGTGGAAAACAACGCTACGGCGCAGCTGGCTAATCTGATCAAGCTGAACGTAGGGCACGGAGACAAAATCAAGAGCATGCTGAAATATAACGGCAATCCGTTTATGCCGGCCGAAATCACTAAATTTTGTCAGGAGTTGAACCTTGTATGGCAACGCTAAAAGATTTTCGCAACAACGTTAAGCCGAACTGGTGCCCGGGCTGTGGTGATTTCTCGGTGCAGGCCGCGATTCAAAGAGCAGCCGCGAACGTCGGCTTGGAGCCGGAGCAGCTGGCTGTTGTTTCGGGGATCGGATGCTCCGGACGTATCTCCGGATACATTAACGCCTACGGGCTCCACGGCGTGCACGGCCGCGCATTGCCGATCGCGCAGGGGCTGAAGATGGCCAACCGCGATCTGACGGTCATCGCGGCCGGCGGCGACGGCGACGGATTCGCGATCGGCATGGGCCACACGGTTCACGCGATTCGCCGCAACATCAACATTACTTATATCGTAATGGACAACCAGATCTACGGCTTGACCAAAGGACAAACGTCGCCGCGGAGCGCGGAAGGCTTCAAGACGAAGTCGACGCCGAGCGGCTCGATCGAGAGCGCATTGTCGCCGCTTGAAGTTGCCTTGGCCGCAGGCGCGACGTTCGTCGGCCAATCGTTCTCCAGCAACCTGAAGCAGCTGACGTCGCTGATCGAAGAAGGCCTGAAGCATGAGGGCTTCTCGTTCATCAACGTATTCAGCCCTTGCGTGACGTTCAACAAAGTGAACACGTACGAATGGTTCAAGGAGCATGTCGTTGATCTGGCAGATTCGCCGGATTACGATCCGTCCAACCGGATCATGGCCATGACCAAAATCATGGAAACAAACAGCATGCTGACCGGTTTGATCTATCAGGACAAGAGCAAGCCCAGCTATGAGAATATGGTCGCCGGCTTTAAGAAAGAGCCGCTGGTTCATCAAGATCTGAAGCTGAGCGAAGAAGACTTCAACAAGCTGGTCGCCGAATTCAAATAAATAGGTAGCAGCTAATGATCCGATGCGAGGCATCGGATCATTTTTTGTTGTTACAGAAAGTTTAACTTCGCTAAAGGATTAAAGCCTTTTTCATATGAAAGAAATATTGGAAGCAAGTATGCAATATCAAAATGTTGTCAAAGATGGTCGAAGGGAATGTCGCCATTATTTGCTATAATAGAGAACGAATAAGCAAAGGAGCGTGTAAACGATGAAGCGCGTGCCAGTAGGCGTATCAGCTAGACATATTCATCTATCGAAAGAGCATATCGATCAGCTGTTCGGTCCCGGATATGAGCTTCGGGTAATGAAGGAATTATCCCAGCCGGGGCAATTCGCCGCGGAGGAGACCGTTGCCGTGGTCGGGCCGAAGGGCCGCTTCGATAAGGTTCGTATCCTCGGTCCGGCTCGCGGGAGATCGCAGCTCGAAGTATCCCGCACGGATGCGTTCCAGCTCGGGCTTCAGCCGCCTGTGCGCGAATCCGGCAATATTGACGGGACGCCGGGAATCAAGGTGATCGGGCCAGCCGGGGAGGTCGAACTGCCGGAAGGCGTCATCGTCGCGGCGAGACATATTCATTTTCATACCGATGATGCGGCCAAATGGGGGATTACCGACAAGCAGAAGCTGTCTGTCCGGGTCGAAGGGGAACGGTCGGTGATATTCGAGAACGTCATCGCCCGCGTCTCGGATCAGTTTGCGCTCGATATGCACATCGATACAGACGAGGCGAACGCAGCCGGGGTAAAGACCGGCGATTGGGCGACCATTTTGCCGTGAATCGAAGCCGGATCGTTCCAAGGCAGACAATTCTTTTGAAACGTCAGCGCGAAGCATGATATAATAGACTGCATGATGTTTTGTGGACCATCAGCTAAAGCGCTGAAGTTTCAGGAGGAAAGCCATGAAGAGCAAATCTGAAAAAGATTATTCGATATATTTCCAGCCTCCTTCCCTTTCCGATGCGAAGAAACGGGGGAAGGAAGAGATTCAGGTTCATTACGATTTTGAAATCCCCGACGAGCTGAAGGAGATCGGCAAGGACCAGTATTACTTGATCCAGACGTACGGCTGCCAGATGAACGAGCACGATACGGAGACGATCATGGGCATGCTGGAGCAGATGGGATACCGCCCGACGCAGGATCGCAAGCAGGCCGATATCATTCTGCTTAACACATGCGCCGTGCGCGAGAACGCGGAGGACAAAGTGTTTGGCGAGCTCGGCCACTTGAAGCATCTCAAGCTGGAGAAGCCTTCGCTGCTGCTCGGCGTATGCGGCTGTATGTCGCAGGAGGAATCCGTCGTCAACCGGATTCTTCAGAAGCACCCGTTCGTCGATCTGATCTTCGGCACGCACAACATTCACCGCCTGCCGCACCTGATCAAGGAAGCCATGTTCAGCAAGGAGATGGTGATCGAGGTCTGGTCCAAGGAAGGCGACATCATCGAGAACATGCCGAAGAAGCGCGAAGGCATCAAGGCATGGGTCAATATAATGTACGGCTGCGACAAGTTTTGCACGTACTGTATTGTGCCGTATACCCGCGGCAAGGAGCGGAGCCGCCGGCCGCAGGACGTCATCGCCGAGGTGCGCGAGCTGGCGCGGCAAGGCTTCAAGGAGATCATGCTGCTTGGCCAGAACGTCAACGCCTACGGCAAAGATTTCGAGGATATCGATTACCGGTTCGGCGATTTGATGAACGATATCCGCAAGATCGATCTGCCGCGGGTACGCTTTACGACGTCGCATCCGCGCGATTTCGACGATCATCTGATCGAGGTGCTGGCCCGCAAAGGCAACCTGATGGAGCATATTCATCTGCCGGTGCAGTCAGGCAATAATGAAATTTTGAAGCGCATGAGCCGCAAATATACGCGCGAGCATTACTTGGAGCTTGTCCGCAAAATTAAAGCGGCGATTCCGGATGTCGTATTGACGACCGATATTATCGTCGGTTTCCCGGGAGAGACGGAGGAGCAGTTCGAGGATACACTGTCGCTGGTGAAGGAAGTTCGTTACGACAGCGCGTTTACGTTCATCTATTCCCCGAGAGAAGGAACGCCTGCCGCAGGCATGGAGGACAACGTGCCTTACGAGGTGAAGCGGGACCGGCTGATTCGGCTGAACGAAGTGTTGAATGCGATCAGCAAGGAGAGCAACGAGCGGCTGAAGGGCCAGATTGTGGAAGTGCTGGTCGACGGAGAGAGCAAGAACAACGCCGCCGTCCTGGCCGGACGGACGCGCACGAACAAGCTCGTCCATTTCGAAGGCCCGAAGGAGCTGATCGGGCAATTCGTTCAGGTGAAAATTACGGAAACGCCGACCTTCTATCTCAAAGGCGATTGGGTGCGCGAAGCCGTCGCCAACTAACCGGTTCATCGGAGGACGGTTGGCAGGCGCTCGCCTTTAAAGGCGCGTTGTCCGTGTCAGCGCGCGATTCGCGATTCGATACGCGGATGAGAGAAGGATTCATAGAAACTGGAAGGGGCAATATGCGATGACCACCGTTAAACGCACCAGCTGCGGTATGGAGCAGTATACGAACACGGAAATGATCGTTCGCCAAGATATTTTGGCCAAGGCGAAGGAATTGGCCGATCTGCTGGCAACCTCCAGCGAGGTGCAGTTTTTCCAGCAGGCGGAGCGGCAAATTGCCGGTAACGATCATGTCCAGACGCTGATCAGCCAGATCAAGAAGAAGCAGAAGGAGATCGTCGCTTTCGAGAAATTCGAGAACCGGGCCATGGTGGAGAAGATCGAGAAGGAGATCGACGCGCTGCAGGACGAGCTGGACAGCGTACCAATCGTCAGCCAGTTCAAGCAATCCCAGGAAGATATCAATTACTTGCTGCAGCTCGTCATGAGCGTGATCCGCGATTCGTTGTCGGAGAAGATCAACGTCGAATCCGGCTCCGTCGCCCGTACGTCCTGCAGCGAGTAAGCGGAGATATGGCATACGGCAACAGAATGCACTCGGAAGGAACGCACAGTCCCCAGTTAGGGGCGGCGTTCCTTTTTTGCGTGGGTCAAAGCCAGAAAAAGCAAGCCCGGCCACACCGTTTTCGGATGCGTCCGGGCTTTGCTGCGTTCCGGCAGAGGGCTTTAAGACTTCTTGGCCACGTCATGGTCGACGTAGCGCTCGCCGTTCAGCTCGCTAATAATGTTGATGGCGACTTTGGCGCCGTCTCCCGCGGTGATGATCGTATGTAAGCTGACGCCAGCGGCGGCTCCGGCGGCCCATACGTTGGCCACGTTCGTTCGTCCGTCCGGGCCTGCGTCAATGACGGTTTTGACCCGCGGCTCCGTGCCCGGCTTGAGCTGAACGCCCAACTGCTCGGCCAGGTCAGTCAAGAGACCGGTAGCCAGAATGACGTGCTTCGCTTCGACCGTATGCCCGTCCTCGGTGACAAGCTTGACGCCTTCCGAGGTCGGCTCTCCGCCCGTCACTTTGCCCCGAATGTATTCTGCGCCGAATTTGGCCGCCTGCTTCTTGCCGAGCTCGAACAGCTCGTCGCCGCCGATCTCCTCTACGCCGTAATGGTTTTCCACCCAGGCCCGTTTCGTAATGCTGGCATCGTTATCGATGACAACCGTTTTTTTGCCTGCTTTGGCCGCGAACAGGGCAGCGCTCGAACCGGCCGGACCGGCTCCGACAATGGCGATATCGTACATGGTTCAACAACTCCTTTTCAGGTATTTATATACATAGTAAATAATAATGTTTGTAAAGTCAATGGCGAATTAATTCGGTATAATTTGCAGTCACGGCTACCACAATAACATTGTTGCCTGACAGTTCAAATCCATTGAGAGGAGGGGAACGGCATGGCGAGAATTGCCGTAGAGAACAGTCTGCAAAGTGTCAAGGAAGCGCTGCAGCAAAGCGGCCACGATGTCGTATCCATGGAAGGCGGAGGTCTGGAAGGCTGCGATTGCTGCGTCATCTCCGGACAGGACAAGAATGTAATGGGAATGGCCGAAACGGCGACGCAGGCGTCTGTCATCAATGCGCAGGGCATGACTGCCGAGGAAGTGCTGCAGCAGGTGAACCAGCGCCTCCAATGATATACGAACCGCCTGCTGACGAGATGACTCGGGCTGCTCTCCAACCCGAGCCGCTAAATCCCCGTTCCGCCTGGAACGGGGATTGTTTTTTGGCGCATGCCCCGTTGGGCGCGGCTTTGAAGCGATCGGCAGGAAGGGGCCGTCACGCCGCAGCCTGCCGCCTGCGGCTGCGACAAGGGCTTGTCCCGTCCCTGACGGCCCCGGCAAACAAGCAGCGTACCGAAGGCGACGGCCTGGGCGAAGGATTCGTCGCGGCTTCCTATGCCTTGGCGGGAGGGAGCGAGATAAGGGCTGCCCCGTCCCCGACGGTCCCGGCAAACAAGCAGCGTACCGAAGGCGACGGCCTGTGGCGAAGGATTCGTTCGTCGCGGCTTTCCAGCCTTGGCGGGAGGGAGCGGCTTTGCTCCGATTTTGCTTTCGGGAGTATAATGGGGACGAATAGACTGTCTTGAAAATGGGCTGTTGATGCGCAGCAATTTTCAATACTGAAGTGACGACGGATGAGAAGGATTGGCTCTTCTTGGTCGTCGGGGTGGAGAGGAGCGGAAGTCATGCACGCGGTTACCGCGGAGGAAATGAGAGAAATCGATCGATATGTCATTGAACAGCTCGGCATTCCCGCGCTCGTGCTGATGGAAAATGCCGGGCGGGCGGTGGCGGAGGAGGTCATGCGTCTCTCCGGCGGGGTCAAAGGCCGCTGGCTCATTGCAGTCGGCAAAGGCAATAACGGCGCAGACGGCATTGTAGCGGCCCGGCATCTGAAGGATGCGGGCTACGACGTGCATCTGCTCTATGCTGCGAGTCGAGCTACGCTGCGGGGAGAAGCCGCCGTTCAGCGCGATATCGCAGAGCGGTGCGGCTTGCCTTCGGCGGATTTCGACGCTTCCCGGTCGATCGATTGGAGCGGGTACAGCGGCATCGTCGACGCGCTGCTAGGAACAGGCAGCCGGGGGGCGCCGCGGGATGCTTATGCGGAGCTGATTCGGCAAGCTAACGGCAGCGGTCTGCCGATCGTCGCGGTCGATATCCCGAGTGGACTTGATGCGGATACCGGCGCGGTGAGCGATCCCTGCATCCGGGCGATTGTCACGGTGGCGCTTGCCTTCACGAAGCGGGGGCTGGAGCAGCACCCCGGCGCGGAGTACGCCGGCCGCACCGTGGTCCGGTACATCGGGATTCCTCCGGCGCTGGCGGACTCGTTCGGGGTGAACGTATTCACGACTTCAGAACAGATCGTGCAGGAGAAGCTGGATCTTCCCGGATGGCTGCAGCGAAAGGAGAATACGCACAAAGGAACGTACGGGCATCTTGTCCTTGCCGCAGGCAGCCGGAATATGAGCGGCGCCGGACTGCTGTGCGCCAAAGCGGCGCTTCGCTCCGGCGCCGGGCTGGCGACATGGGCGATGCCGGACGTGCTCGTGCCAATCGCGGCGGGGCGCGTGCCGGAAGTGATGCTGGCGGGGCTTGCCCCAGACGGAGAAGCGGCGCATCCCGCGGGCGGCTGGGAGGGCATCCCGGCGGAAGCGCTGGCCGCGGTCTGCCGCGGCAAGTCGGCGCTCGTCGTCGGGCCCGGCATGGGCCGCTTCCGCGGCGACAGCCGCTGGCTGCGGGAGCTGTGGGAGCGGACGGATTGTCCGCTCGTGGCCGATGCGGATGCGCTCAATATGATCGCCGCCGCGCCCGACTTCGCCGCATGGAAGCGGCGCAGCGGCGCGGCGGCGGTGCTGACGCCGCATCCGGGTGAGATGGCGCGCCTGACCGGCCTCCCCGTGCACGAGGTGCAACGGGACCGCATCGGCCTTGCGCGCCGCTATGCCATCCAGCACGGCGTAACGCTCGTGCTGAAAGGCTCGCGCACCGTGTGCGCCGCCCCGGACGGCGTCGTGTTCGTGAACACGACGGGCCATCCGGGGATGGCGACCGCCGGTGCGGGCGATGTGCTGGCAGGCCTGATCGGCGGCCTGCTCGCACAAGGGCTTGACGCCGGGCGCGCGGCCGCCCTCGGCGTCTATTTGCACGGCGCGGCGGGGGAACGTGCCGCGGCCAAGCGCAGCAGTCCGGCGGCGCTGATCGCCGGCGACATCGTGGAAGAGCTGTGACGCGCGCAGGCCGGCGCGGGCGACTGCGGTCCAGCGCTAAAAAGCCGCCTCCCTCAGCACCTGAGCGGGCAAGAGGGAAGCGGCAACTGGCAGGCCTGAAGCAACTGCTGGCAGGCCTGAAGCGGCTGGCCCCCGGCAGCCGCGCCGGGCGCGCAGGCTATAGCCGGGAGCAGGCTATATCAAGCTACAGCTTGATTTGAATCCGGATTAGACCGGCCTGCTTGAGCGCCTGATAGAAGATGACGATGACCGGCCCCAGGAATAAGCCGGCCACGCCGACCAGCTTGAAGCCGACGTACAGGCTGACCAGCGCGGCGAGAGCGCTGATGCCGACGGCATCGCCCAATATTTTGGGCTCGACAATGCGCCGGAAGACCGTGATCAGGACGAAGAGCAGCGTCAGCCCGATGGCGGTATGGATGTCGCCGACGATCAGATTGTAGATAGCCCATGGCACCAGGACGGAGCCGGTCCCGAGAACGGGCAGCAGATCGACGATCATGATCAGCAGAGCGACGGCCAGCGGGTAAGGAGTTCCCAATAGCAGCAGTCCCAGCAAGGTGATCAGATAAGTCAGCAGGCTGATCAGAAACTGGGCCCGGATGAAGCCGATAATCGCCTTCTTCAGATGGACCAGCACGCTTTCAACCTTGGCGACCGATTCCTTGGCGAACAGGCCGAGACTGGCCCGCTTCAGCTGGTCGAGTCCGAAGCTGAACATATAGAGCGCCACGATAAAGACGATAACGAACACGAACAGATTCGGAATCGTCCGGGCTACGTCCAGGAACAGGCCGGAAACGGCGGCAATCAGGCTCTTCAGCGCGTCCGTCAGCGAATCGACGGAAACGGTCAAGCCTTGTTGGATATAGCCGGCCCACTCTTTAGGAAACATCTGGAACATATCTTCCCGGCCGGTCAGCGCGCTTTGGATATATAGATCTACATCGTTCAGCAGCAGCGGAATTTTGTTCCAAAACTCCTGCAATTCAAAATACGCTTTCAGCCCGATAAAATAAAAAGCGGCGAGAAGGCTAATCACACATGCGGTGCAGGCGGCGACGGAGGCGGCCATCCGGTTCAGCCTTAGCGTCTTCATCAGCCAGAGCACGGCGGGTTCAAGCAGAATCGCAATAATGAGAGCGAGCAAAAACGGAAACCCGACTGTGAACATGGCATACAAGAGAACAGTTCCGACAAGCAGCAGTGCAATCGTTTTCAGCGGCACGCGATCGTCTCCCCAGGCTCCAGGCTTCGTTAAACTCCATATTTTTCATTATAGTGCCGGATAACGGGAGTTTCAACGAATCAGGCCAGTCGGCCGCTCATTGAATCACTTAGCCGTGCAGCGGCGTCGGCGTCGGTTCGGCGTAGCCTTTGCTGTAGGAAGCGTCGATCGTCCGGCGAATGTCCGCGTTAGACTTGCCCTGCTGCTTGTAAGCGGCCGCCTTGACGGCAATTTCCAGACATACGCCGCAGCGTGTCGCATGATCGTCCCATACGACCGCCCCGTCCGCGGATACTTCCCGGATGAAGCAGTTCAAGTTGCTGATGTGGCCGGCGCTCTCGCCGCAGCCGCAGTAGCAGGGCATGCCGCCGAGCAGCTCCATATGGGCTGCAGCGAGGCTGTACACTCGCTTGACCTGCTCCGGCTGCGTATCCAAAAAGCCGGGCAGTTGATCCGGGGAGGCCGTCTTCTCCTGCAAATCCCCGTTTTCCGCCATATGCGGATGGCCGGCATGACCCCCGGATGAATTGGCCTGCCCGGAACAGCCGACTCCCGCGCCGAGGAAGACGGCCACTAGCGCAATCATCGATAATCGTCGTAACATAAGCACACCCCCAATTGTTCAACGCACAGGTTCAGGTCTATCTTATCACGAATCCGCAAAATCGATCGCTACTTACGGGACAAATGTGCTTTTTCTGTAAGAAACACGTCTATCGATGCCTATTTAAGGATGATCGATCGCGGTTGCCGAAAAAAACAGGAACGTCTTGCCGCTGCGATACGTCGTTTATATAGGATTGCTGCAAAGCTTGCAGCAACAACCAACATCGCGAGAGAGCGCAGGGGGATAACATGAGTGTACTGACCATGACCAAGCAAGATTGCCTGTCTGTCGTCCGGTATGTGCTGAGCTCCGATTTTTGCTGCGAGCCGGAGCAATGGCTTCAGGAAGGGATCGTCTATTGCCGCAAGAAGGAAATGCCGGGGCGCAGGAGCTTTCCGTACCGGCCGCATAGCTTCTCGCTGACGACAATGGGAGCGTCGGTAATCGTCACCGGCGAAGCGGAGCATCTCGAAGCGTTGAAGGAACGAATCGCGGGCCAATCGCGCGAGGAGGTTTTCTCGCTTGCGACATTGCGCGAAATTGCCGATTATGCGGCAAGCCGCGGCCAAACGCTAGCCGGTCCGGATCACAAATATGTGTGCTTCCCCGAATCGCTGCGCATTGGACCGAAGCCGCCTCATATTTGGCTTGATTATTACGAGGGAAGGCAAATCCTCGAGTTGTATCAATATGCCGGATTTGTTAATGCGCTCCGGTACCGGATCAATGCGGATCGGCCGGATATTGTCGCTGTTGTCGCCTGGAACGGCGAGCGGATCGTAGGAATTGCCGGAGCGAGCGAGGACTGCGAGCAGATGCTTCAGGTTGGAGTCGACGTCGCGGCGGATTGCCGCGGGCAAGGGATCGGCTCTTATCTGGTCGGGAAGGTGACGGAACGCATTTTGGAGATGAACAAAATTCCTTATTATTCGACGAGCGCAAGCCACTTCGCCTCCCGCTCGCTGGCCACAAGCGTCGGTTATCGGCCCGTCTGGCTTGAAGTCTGCTCCAAATAAGCCTGGTTCTGTGACAAGCTCGCAGCAAACATATTCCCTGTTCCCGCGTATATTTGTAGGAAGGAATAGCGGCGCGCATCATGCAGACGCAAGCGGGCAGTGGGGCGGATGGCCGTCAAGCTGTGCAGTTATTGCGGGGAGTCCAATCGGGAAGAGGCGTTCATGTGCGTCGTGTGCGGCTCCTCGCTGAAAGGGGCCGAGCTGCAAGGAACGCCTGATGCGGAGAAGGAGTTCACTGGCATTGTAGCGGGAAAGCCGACCGTCTGCCGGGGGTGCGGCGAAAAGCTGGAGCCGGAAGCGCTGAAGTGTGAGTATTGCGGCGATGTCGCGATTCGGGCGCCGCGGAAGCCCACCATCTATATCTATCGCGAAGGCTCCGCGTCTGGCGACGGGTGCGCGGTCGCGCTCGTGTTTATCGCTACGTGCATCATTCCGCTCGTCGGGCTGATCGTCGGCGGCATTTTCGCCTTTAGCGATGATCGCAGCAAGCAGAATATCGGCAAAGGGCTGCTCGTTTTTCGGTTGATCATGATCGTCGTGCAAATCATGACCGGCATTCTGATCATGTGACGGGCGGATAGTGTCTAAAGTCGATTGGCCCATCGGCTGCGCGTCTCCGGCAGCTTCGCACTCTTCGCAAGGCAGCTGCCTTGACAGGAGATTCACATAAGCGCTCTCATGCCAGCTTACATATTATTCTACTAGACGGTCAGGATGCACCCTTTTCGTCTGACGGTATCGTATTTGGCGCAGGCAATTTGCTTTTGCGAGCTCATTTTGCAATCGCTTTCTCGAAAGATTTGTAGTATAATAGCTTCGATCAACGGATCTTCGCCAGTCCGGCTGCCGTCATACAGTTACCGAATCATGGAGGAGAATCATCATGAGAGTGCATGAGATCACTGTTCCCAAAGATTTGCAGGCGAACGATTTGCAAACGGTAGCGCAGCAAGCGAGCCGCTTTCGCTCGGCCGTTACTTTGAAGCTGGAGCAGGAGCAGATCGTTCTGGATGCCAAAAGCATGCTCGGGATGATGCTGATGCAGATCCGCGGCGGCACGCGCCTTCTGATCCAGACGAAAGGAAGCGACGAGGAGGAAGCGCTCGATGCGATGTGCGAGCTGCTGGAACGGTTGCCGCTGAAATCATAACCGCTGTAACGACGCCGGCGAACGAATCGCCGGATTTTTTGTAACCAGATAGCAATCGGGAAGAAATGGATCTGCCGGCGACATGCTATATTAGGCAAAGATACAACAAGCATATGTGGAGGTGGCATAATGGGCACAGAAAAGCGAGTAACGATCACCGTCGAAACGACGGTCCAAGCGCCTGTCGAAAAAGCGTGGCAGGTTTGGACAGAGCCGGAGCATATCACTAATTGGTATTTTGCTACGGATGAATGGCATGCGCCCAAAGCCGAGAACGATTTGAGACCTGGCGGAAAATTCGTGACAAGGATGGAAGCCAAGGACGGCAGCTTCGGATTTGATTTTAGCGGAGTTTATGATGAAGTGAGACAAAATGAATGGATTGCTTTCACGCTTGATGACGGCCGAAAAGTGACTGTCGCTTTCAAGAGCCGGAATAACGCGACGAGCGTCACGGAATCGTTCGAAGCAGAGGCGGTCAATGACATTGAGATGCAAAGAGCAGGCTGGCAGGCGATTTTAGACAATTTTAAAAAGTATGTTGAGCAAGCTTAAGTGATGTCGGGCCAGCGCTCCAGCTGCTTGCGATGCGGCGCAGCAAGCAGCTGCAGGCAAGGCCGATAACAATCGGCCGATGCCGAGCATCCGGCGGCTGCCGGGCTTCGATTCGAGCCGGTTCCGGGTATGTACATGGCCGCTCCGGGACGGGAGGCCAGCGCTAAACGGGCCGTTCCCACTGCTTCAGGCGCCGGTCGAGGACGAACGGACCGAACGGCAGCAACGATGCGGCAATGGCGGCAAGGATGAGCCACAGCGAGAAGCGGTGCACGATTGCCGCAAGCACGATGGCGAGCAAATACAGCACGAACAACGCGCCGTGCGCGGCGCCGACGACGCTGACCATTTGCGGCAGATCGGCCCAATATTTGAGCGGCATGGCGATCCCGAGCAGCAGCAAATAGGAGATGCCCTCCAGAAGGCCGATGAATCGCAGTCGTCCGATAGCCGTTTTGAGCATAAACGAATCCCCCTTTCATCGATATCTTTATCATTATAATAGAAAAATAGAGCGCGAACTGAACAAGGTGAAATTGTTCATAATAACTTCAAAGATTGTCGCTCCTGGGCGAGGAAGGGGGCGGACAGGCGGCGCAGGGCGGGACCCGGCCTTCAGGCGTGCTCATTGTGCGCTCATTGTGCGGAGGCAGCTCGGCATGGTATAGTTACAGAAAACAGAACGGCGGTGAGCAGAGCGCATGGACGTCAAGTACGGCAGGGAATACGAGGACATTATTGAAGAATTGTCGGCGGCGATCGGGGAAGTCGAGCAAATTCACGACTTTTTCGATATGTCGGACGACGATTGGGACGCACTGGACGCCGCCGGGCGAAAGGCCTGCATCAGGACGCTGGCCGACGACGTCTTTTACGGCTTGGGCGCAGAGCCGGTCATCGAGCTTGGCCTGGGCGCGGTGCGCCATGACCGTGACAGGCATCGGCTGCATGTCAGCCAGGGCGAGCGGGAAATTGCCGTCATTCGGCTGACATTTTAAAAGCAAGCATCGAGAGCCCGCTGCGCAGCGGGCTTTTTTTTTCGCGAATCGTTCAAAAAAGGGGATATGGCGACAAGACCGAACTCCGTGCGGCACGGCCTGCCGCGCAGCGCTGTTCTTCGCGGCGCGGCAACAGAGGGGCGTTGGCGTGAAATCGGCACAATCGAAGCCGCAGAAGCTGGAGAATGGCGGCAGGAGCACGGCCTGTGGCGGGGGCAATCCAGCTTTCCGCCCGCTATGCGGCGGCATTCCATTGATAGCGAAGCGCGTTAGGACTCGGATATTCCTGCAAAAATGCAACATTTCCCCGATCATTGGAAAAGGAGGCCATGTGGCCTCCTTGATCGTTACATCCGTTTATGCTATGATGTTGTATGGTGTCGCCAAACATCATCAACATCTGCGTATTATTATCCTAATGTAATAATACCACAATGGCAAGCGGTTGTCAACCTTGTCGGTGCAACCTGCCTTCAGCGCAGTGAATAGCTTCATATTTCATGGAAAAGGAGCGGTTTCACAGAGCATGGACGAGAAGACCATCAAGCAGGAGCAGCTTCGGGTCGAGCGGGTTACCCGGGAGATCGGCGAGCGGCTCGAGACGCTTCGCGGCGAGCTGTCCGGCATCAAAACGCAAATCGTCGACATCCGCCAAAATTTCTGGGACGATGTGACCGTCAATCTGGACAATTTGGAAGAAGCGGTGGAGACGTATGCCAGCTTGAAGCAGCAGGCGGAGGTGCTGTCGGAGCGGGAGCGCAGCCACCGGCACGGGCAGGCGCGGCTGAAGCTGTGGGAACGGCTGCAGGATTCGCCGTATTTCGGCCGGATCGATTTTCGCGAGGACGGGCTTGCTGACAGCGAATCGATCTATATCGGGATCGGTTCTTTTATGGACAAGGACGAGATGGCGTTTCTGATCTACGACTGGAGAGCGCCGGTCTCCAATCTGTACTACGATTACCCTCCGGGACCGGCTCAATATACGACGCCAAGCGGCACCATCAGCGGCAATCTGGAGCTGAAGCGCCAATTCATCATCCGGGAAGGCCGGATTCGCAGCGTGTTCGATACCGGCATCACGATCGGCGACGAGCTGCTGCAGGAGGTGCTCGGCAAGCAGGCGGACCCGCAGATGAGGAGCATCGTCGCGACGATCCAGAAGGAGCAGAACCGGATTATTCGCAACGAGCGGAGCCGGCTGCTGATCGTTCAGGGGGCTGCCGGCAGCGGCAAGACATCGGCGGCGCTGCAGCGGGTCGCCTATCTGCTGTATCGTTATCGGGAGCAACTGCGCTCGGAGCATATTGTGCTTTTTTCGCCGAATCCGATGTTCAACAGCTATGTCTCCACCGTGCTGCCCGAGCTCGGCGAGGAGAACATGCAGCAGACGACGTTCCAGGAATATTTGGCGCACCGTCTGGGAGACGAGTTCGAGGTAGAGGACCCTTACGACCAATTGGAGTATGCATACGCGCAGCAGGACCAGCCCGGCTATGAGGCGCGGATCGAAGGCATCCGCTACAAGGCGTCAGCGGATTATTTGGCGCTGCTGGATCGCTACATTGCTTATCTCGGCAAGCGGGGCCTGAAGTTTCGGCCGATTGTATTCCGCGGCGAGACGCTGATCCCGGCAGAGCGGATTGCCGATCTGTTCTATTCGCTCGATCCGTCTCTGTCGATTCCGAACCGGCTGGCGCAGCTGTCCGAGCAGCTGCTCAAGGAGCTGAGAGCGTTGGCCCGCAAGGAGCTGTCCAAGCCCTGGGTCGAGGAGGAAATCGAGCTGCTCGATAACGAGGCGTATATGCGCGCATACGAGGAACTGCGGCGGAAGCGGAGGTTTACGGAGGAGAGCTTCGACGATTACGAGAGAGAGAAGGAATTGCTCGGCAAGTACATCGTGAACGAGCGTTTCAAGCCAATCCGCGCCGCGCTGAAAAGATACGGCTTCGTCGATATCGCCGCCGTATATCGGCAGCTGCACGCCGATGCCGGCTTGCGCGCCGAGGCTGCGCCGGACGTCACTGTGCCGGCATGCTGGCCGGCTATATGCGAGCAGACGCTGGCGAGACTGGATCGGTCGCAGCTGGCTTATGAGGATGCGACGCCTTACCTGTATTTGAAGGACCGGATCGAAGGCTTCCGGACGAACAATACGGTGCGCCACGTGTTTATCGACGAGGCCCAGGACTATTCCGACTTTCAGTTCGCTTTCCTGAAACGGCTGTTCCCGCGCAGCAAAATGACGGTGCTCGGCGACTTGAACCAGGCGATTCACGTTCACGCCTCGGGGAGAGACGCGTTCGGGTATGTGCGCTCGCTGTATGGAGAGAGCGAGACCGAAACGATCGTGCTGACGCGCAGCTACCGGTCCACGCTGCCGATCATGACGTTTGCCAGCTCCATGATCGCGGGCGGAGACCAGATCGTCCCCTTTGAGCGGGGAGGCCGCCTTCCGACGGTGACCACGCTCTCCGAGCCGGAGGAGCTCGGCCGGCGCATTGCGGAGCGGATATGCGAGCTGCAGGCCGCAGGGCACCGGACGATCGCCGTCATCTGCAAAAGCGACCGCGAATCGGCCGAGGCGTACGAGTCGCTTCGCGGCGTGCCCGGCATCCGGCGCATCGGCAAAAATTCCGCGGCGTTCGACCGGGGCGTGCTCGTCATGCCATGTTATTTGGCCAAAGGGGTGGAATTCGACGCCGTCATCCTGTACAACGCTTCCGAGGAGCGCTACGGCCGGGAAAGCGACCGCCGCCTGTTCTATACCGCCTGCACACGGGCGATGCACGAGCTGCACTTATACGCAGTCGGCAAGGCGAGCCCGTTCATTGCCGAAGCTCCTGTGGAGACGTATACGCTGGAATAATGTGCGATCCATGACAATGCATCGAGCTTGCGGCGGATGCCCTTGTCTTTTGCGCCCGAGCTTCGCGATCTGGAGCCCGTTGCGCGCGTGCAAGTAGCCGCTCTCGCCTGTCCCGATAGCACACATGCGGAGGAAGCGGGAACGTGCTAACTTGGCGTAGTGCCGCGGGCAAAACTTTGTGTGAGGGCTCCTTTTTTGCGGCAAAATGGCTGGAGGAAGCGTCCGAATCGCGCACCTTACCATCCCGAGCCTGCTGCCGGACTCTTTTTTTCTGCGGAGGAGACAGCAGCTGTGAAGGTTGAAAACGTCGAATGAAGGCCAATATGTTCCAAAATGGCGGTTTTGGTTGTATAATGGACGTAAGCCGATTCGGGCGATTTTTCCGTTACACGGCAGGGGCTGGTAAGGTGCGAATGGGAAGTTCCCATAAAAATCCCGGGTCTTTCGCACCTCGAAATTTGTCGAATACATGCGGTTTTGCATAGGTTCAGAAAAAGTCAAGAGCAAATTCATGCGCATTTAGCAACGGTTTTTTCGGAAAATGATTGAATTGATGCTAGAAGTGGATTGATTGTGTGTGTTTTTGCTGTCGCTCCTCACGTAGGAGCGTGGATTGAAACCCAAAATCGCGATCAACGGGCCCATTGCCCGGGGTCGCTCCTCACGTAGGAGCGTGGATTGAAACGCCTGCGGACAGCACCGCGTAGTCCTTGCCGTCCAGTCGCTCCTCACGTAGGAGCGTGGATTGAAACTCTTGCCGTAATCACTTCGAAATTATAGGAGGAGGTCGCTCCTCACGTAGGAGCGTGGATTGAAACACCCTCCAATCAGTTGAATTTCGTAAATAACCTGAGTCGCTCCTCACGTAGGAGCGTGGATTGAAACCAGTAGAAGGGCGGCGCGTGTCACGTCTGCGTTGGTCGCTCCTCACGTAGGAGCGTGGATTGAAACACGCGGATCGCATCGACCAGCGCCTGTCTGGCCTCGTCGCTCCTCACGTAGGAGCGTGGATTGAAACCCAGGAAACCGTCACAGTTTGGCCGGTTGAACTAGTCGCTCCTCACGTAGGAGCGTGGATTGAAACGCTCTGCCGTCCTCGCCAAATAATCGAAGTCCCGTGTCGCTCCTCACGTAGGAGCGTGGATTGAAACTTGACGGTCATCGGCTTGCCCTTGCGGAAGTTGTGTCGCTCCTCACGTAGGAGCGTGGATTGAAACCTCTCCGGTCCCGTCCGGGTCGGTTTAGGTTCGGTCGCTCCTCACGTAGGAGCGTGGATTGAAACTCCCCTCTGCGTGATTTTAACACTTGCATGCATGTCGCTCCTCACGTAGGAGCGTGGATTGAAACCGCTCGGCCTCAAAAGCTCCGTCAATTTCTCCCCGTCGCTCCTCACGTAGGAGCGTGGATTGAAACAAGTCTGGCAATAATTCCTGTGATAAATTTTCGTGTCGCTCCTCACGTAGGAGCGTGGATTGAAATAATGCTGCGCGTCAACAACGGCGTGCTCGAATTTTGTCGCTCCTCACGTAGGAGCGTGGATTGAAACTGCCCTTGGGCAATAAAATAACTCCGATTGCTCGGTCGCTCCTCACGTAGGAGCGTGGATTGAAACACCTCGGATGACTATGTAACAGAGTTGGCGGCACGGGTCGCTCCTCACGTAGGAGCGTGGATTGAAACTTTGGAATTACTAAAAGCGAGTGACCGCTATCCAGTCGCTCCTCACGTAGGAGCGTGGATTGAAACCGCGAGAGCCCGGCGCGCCTGGCCGACCGCGTGGTCGCTCCTCACGTAGGAGCGTGGATTGAAACCGTATCCTTATAGCGCTCGACATCCTCGTACGAGTCGCTCCTCACGTAGGAGCGTGGATTGAAACCATTTGGGAGGATGAGCCCCCACCGCGGAGCAGGGTCGCTCCTCACGTAGGAGCGTGGATTGAAACTCCACATTGCTGAACAACTCCAGGCATGGGCCAAGTCGCTCCTCACGTAGGAGCGTGGATTGAAACTGGTGCTCTTTGTCGAGCATCCGGAAGATTTGGAGTCGCTCCTCACGTAGGAGCGTGGATTGAAACAAGTTGTGGCGAACGCCGTTTGATTCGCTTAACGAGTCGCTCCTCACGTAGGAGCGTGGATTGAAACGCCAATGAAGATTTTGACGACGTAGTCGACATCGTCGCTCCTCACGTAGGAGCGTGGATTGAAACCGCTTGAACACGTCAAGTACGTTTATGACGGCAAGTCGCTCCTCACGTAGGAGCGTGGATTGAAACCCGTTCAAATTTGGCGTCAAGCTCGCGCGCCATCGTCGCTCCTCACGTAGGAGCGTGGATTGAAACCTCTTCAGCCGCCAAGACATCCGGCGGCATGCACGTCGCTCCTCACGTAGGAGCGTGGATTGAAACATCGAATTACATAAATCCTTAAACCGTAGCCACGTCGCTCCTCACGTAGGAGCGTGGATTGAAACAGATCGCCTATCTTGTCCGCGGTTTTTGTTACCGTCGCTCCTCACGTAGGAGCGTGGATTGAAACTGCAGCAGCCTTGATATTGGCACGGATTTGCCCAGTCGCTCCTCACGTAGGAGCGTGGATTGAAACTCAAGCGGAATAAAGAGCTTACAGATATGGATAGTCGCTCCTCACGTAGGAGCGTGGATTGAAACTGACTATGCTCACTTGCCAGAGGATCACCCACACAGGTCGCTCCTCACGTAGGAGCGTGGATTGAAACCTATCGCGGCTGGAGAAGCTGCGGATCGCCCGCGAGTCGCTCCTTACACAGGAGCGTGGATTGAAACTTCGGCTGCCGTCAGGGTTGAAAACGTCGAATGAAGGTCAATATGTTTCAAAATGGCGGACTTGGTTGTATAATGGACGTAAGGCCGATTCGGCGATTTTTTTTCGTTACACGGTAAGGTTGGTAAGGTGCGAATGTGAAGCTCCCATAAAAATCCCGGGTCATTCGCACCTCGAAATTTGTCGGAAATCGTTGAAATTGTTGTTTGCTTGAAAAAGTCAATAGCAAATTGATGCGTATTTGGCAACGGTTTTCCAGAAAGTGTTTGAATTGATGCTGGAAGTGGATTGATTGTGTGTATTTTTGCTGTCGCTCCTCACATAGGAGCGTGGATTGAAACAAAGCCCGTCCCGCCGCCGGCATTGATATGGATGCGTCGCTCCTCACATAGGAGCGTGGATTGAAACGATTATTGCAACCCGCAGGAGAGCTTCACGCGAGTCGCTCCTCACATAGGAGCGTGGATTGAAACCTCTCAACGGCTCGCCGTCGAGCGTTTCGCCTTTGTCGCTCCTCACATAGGAGCGTGGATTGAAACAATCCGAATTGCGTGAAGTTGATAAGCTGCTCAAGTCGCTCCTCACATAGGAGCGTGGATTGAAACTTCCGGGATGTACAGCTTAATGATAGCTGGATGTGTCGCTCCTCACATAGGAGCGTGGATTGAAACGGCGAAGTGTCCGCGTTTTAGAGTACAGTTGCAGGTCGCTCCTCACATAGGAGCGTGGATTGAAACACGCTTCCGCGCGGGCTTTGATGGAGGTTTTGGATGTCGCTCCTCACATAGGAGCGTGGATTGAAACCTGTAAACGCGACGCCGCGACCTGTACGTGCGCCGTCGCTCCTCACATAGGAGCGTGGATTGAAACAAGAATTTTGTGTTCGACTTCGAGATTTACGCCAGTCGCTCCTCACATAGGAGCGTGGATTGAAACGATTTGGGGAACATAATTAATCTGCTATACGAGGAGTCGCTCCTCACATAGGAGCGTGGATTGAAACACCATCGCCCGGAAGAAGTCGAGCAAGGCGCTTAGTCGCTCCTCACATAGGAGCGTGGATTGAAACGGTGCATCGCGGACGCAAGGAAAGAAGCGATCGTGTCGCTCCTCACATAGGAGCGTGGATTGAAACTTTTATCTACAAGCAATTTTGTCACGAAAAGCAAGTCGCTCCTCACATAGGAGCGTGGATTGAAACCATGCGTCGAACAGAGTCGTCTTGCCCGTGGCATGTCGCTCCTCACATAGGAGCGTGGATTGAAACCCATTGGGTACCCGGCTACTGGAAGGGCAAGTCGGTCGCTCCTCACATAGGAGCGTGGATTGAAACAATACGCTTGTAAATTCTATCGCAACGTTGACCCGTCGCTCCTCACATAGGAGCGTGGATTGAAACCGCATCCGGCTCCGGAAACTCGAACGTAAAGCCGGTCGCTCCTCACATAGGAGCGTGGATTGAAACGATATCGTCTTCGGTAGCCGGCTGGATGATAAAGTCGCTCCTCACATAGGAGCGTGGATTGAAACCCACGAGTAGCCCGTGAAGCACGACCCGGACCGTGTCGCTCCTCACATAGGAGCGTGGATTGAAACAAACTGGTGGTGGTATCTGGACGACAGAGGGTCGTCGCTCCTCACATAGGAGCGTGGATTGAAACTTGACGAACCGTTTACGTTGTTCAAACGAGTAGGGTCGCTCCTCACATAGGAGCGTGGATTGAAACCGCAAGAAGGCCGTTGCCTGCGCAGATCGTGCCGAGTCGCTCCTCACATAGGAGCGTGGATTGAAACTGCTTCCCTTGAACACTTATAGCATAGGGATACATGTCGCTCCTCACATAGGAGCGTGGATTGAAACACGGTAACTCGGGTGACGTTATTAGATTGTTCGGTCGCTCCTCACATAGGAGCGTGGATTGAAACACAGTGGCGCTGCACCGCGGTCTGGGCCCTAACGGTCGCTCCTCACATAGGAGCGTGGATTGAAACATCGTGGCGGATTTTTCGGCAATC